>Ga0123393_1094935_pt1 | contig 41281 bp, 60 predicted proteins | sample T6HHNH4metaT_FD_89921 | JGI IMG/M metagenome (GOLD analysis project Ga0123393, IMG submission 89921) | Methane-oxidizing artificial microbial communities from Washington, USA to study methane cycling - T6-HHNH4 metaT (Metagenome... | ecosystem: Engineered > Modeled > Simulated communities...
AAAAAAATAATCAACCAGGAGTTTTAATATGCATAACATAGACACACTCAACAAATTTCTAAAAGACGAATTATCGGCAACGGAAACCTATCAACAGGTGCAAGACAAACTGTCTGAAGATGCCGGACTGGGCGAATCGAAGGACCTTACGCCTATTTTTGAGGATCATAAAGAGGCCGTTTCCAGTTTACAGACGCTCATCAGTCAACTGGGAGGAACTCCCAGCGCCGATTCAGGAGCGTGGGGCACTTGGGCGCAAATAGTCCAAGGCGGCGCTAATCTACTGGGTAAAGAAGCGGCACTACAGTCGTTACAGAGCGGCGAGAAAAGTGGCGCAGACGCGTATGCGGAAGCGTTGCAGAAGACTGAACTGCCTGCAGAGATTCGCTCGTTGATTGAAACCAAGCTATTACCGGCACAACAAGCGCATATTCGCACGTTGGATAGGCTGTTGGCCGCCGAAACTGAATAGTTTTTCGTCCCTTAGCACGTAGTTTTTAAATGAAGTCAGCGCGAGCTCAAATTGATTCGCGCTGGCTTAATTGTTTCTGTTCCGGCCTATAAATAAACCTGATTAACAAGAATTTTCAGCGCGGCTGATCCGGACAAGTAATTATCTCTACTGCAAGCAATGAGGACTAGCGGCGGCATTAACGCTAAGATTTGATGCCTCCCCAGGTTTAACATAGTCTCCCTACGAATTACTTGCCTGATTATATTTTCCTAGTATGTCCCAAAAGGTTATAAATAATGCGGCAATAATGGGGCCTAATATAAATCCGGTTAATGAAAACCAGCTTATCCCTCCTAGAGTTGATACCAGCACTAGATAATCTGACATTTTACTATCTTTACCTATCAGCCGCGGCCGCAAAAAATTATCTATCATAGCAATTACAAAAATACCGACGGATAGCAAAATGACTGCTTTTAATGTGTGTCCCTGTAAAAATAAAATGACCGCAGCAGGACCCCAAATTAGCGCACTGCCTATAGGCAATAACGATAAAACTATCATTAACATACCCCATAGAAAAGCCGCTGGAATGCCTACAAACCAAAATAATAACCCCCCTATGCTACCCTGAATAACGGCGACTAGTAACCCGCCTTTGACAGTCGCTCGCGCTACGCTGGTGAAACGCTCAAATAGTTCTATTTCAATTTGGTCACCTATCGGAATTAACGATATGAATTTTCTTATCAGTTGCTGTCCGTCCCGCAATAGAAAGAACAGAATGTAGAAAGACAAGGCAACTTGCACGATTAGATTTAAAATATTCTGAGTCAATGCGGGGAGTTGTTGCGCTATATATTGTACTGCTTGAGTAAAGGCATTCCCTGCCGAGGCGCTTATCTGCTCAACGCTTATTTCCTGTATATGAGACAGTTTATTAAATTTTGGCAAAAGAAGCGCGAGAGTATCTTGAAAATATATTTGAGGATTAATTTCCCCGCTTTGGATTTTTTGATAATAGGCTGTGCTTTCTTCCGTTATCATCAAGGTTATCATCAATAGTGGAATAACGAACACCAGAATAATCGTTAACATGGTCAAAAACAACGGCAGTATTTCCGAGTTTTTAAAATAACGGTTAATCCACTGATAAACAGGATAAAAAACTACCGCCAGAATAATAGCCCAAAAACAGGCTAATAAAAAATCTTTAATCAATAGGAAAAAAGATACCGTCACTAACAAAACGAAGGTTAGAAAGAGAATATAAGGAGTATTTTTTTGCATGAAAACCAACTTGAAGCAAATGAATAGTTTCGGCGTCTTATCTTTGCATTAATAAGTTCCCGAAACTGTTGAAATAGGGGTGAAGTCTGGCGTTACGAAGATTACTGTTCAACAGCATAGCGTATTAGAGATTGGTGGTTCTGATCAGTTCGGCATCCAACATTGGTAGCGGAAATATACAGAATTACCGTAGACAACAAACCATGCTTGCGACTTAAGGTTTCTCTGGCAGCAACGCCTCTTGAAACAATCCGGATCTACCTTCTGAGGCGGTTCGAGCCGCTGAATGCCAAGCGTTTTTTGGGATTCCTTGATTTTTCCCGGACATCATCGAAGCCGTTTTAGGGCTTTAAAACGCTAACTTTTCTCGACCTCTGCCGGGCCATATCTTTGTTGCGATGGCTAAATTCTTACCAATCATCCCCAAGCGAACACCCGCAACTGCACACCGAAAAATGCTATGTGATTAATCGTACAGACTACTTACAGCAGCAGGCATATACCTACGGTGTAATCGCTTTTCCTTGAAAACCGTTCTTAGAGGGAGTTCCAACATGTATAAATTAATTACCGGATTTGTTCTGCTCATCACCTTGCCTATGCTTGGTCAGGCTGATGCGCCTGACGACGCTCAAAGCTCGCCAGTCCAGCCTTCTGCTAGCGAATCACGAACAGCATCGGATAAAGCCAATGATGATTCTACTGGCACGCAAGGCGGGGCTTACGATATCTGCCTGCGAGCAACTCAGCGGTTCGAACAACAGGAAAAAGATAAAGGAACCGGAAAAGCTGCAATCGCGTCGCTCTCCGCTTCATGTAAAACGGAATTGAAGCCCGCCAAATATTGGGTTTGCATGGAAAAGGAAGCTATAGCGGAAGTCGACTTTAATGCCGCCCATTGGCGCTGCGCAAAAAAGCTTAACCATTAAATTAATTACGGATTCAAACGCTAATCGGAGAGACATCATGTCAGTATTCAAAGCGGAAGATTCAACAAAATCAAGCCCGGATCGCGTCCGTAAATCGACTGCGGTCCATGTAAACGCTGCAATAGACCACCAAACGGATCTCAGTATTCATCTATACAAAGACAAAAGTCAGGCGGAAACCCTAGAGCGTATTCAAGCGTTGGATAAGGAATGGGACATCGAGAGGTTGCTTGAGGTCAATGCATCAACTTTAGCCTTAACCGGCCTGATTCTGGGGCTAACTGCCAATCGAAAATGGTTGTTTTTGCCTGGGATTGTTTTGCCGTTTCTGTTGCAGCATGGATTGCAAGGCTGGTGTCCCCCTTTACCTTTATTACGTCGCTTGGGTGTGCGTACCCGAGGAGAAATTGATCGTGAAAAATATGCACTAAAAGCCCGGTTGGAGAAAAACTGACTGGGTATCAGGTAGCTTGGCTGTGTTTTATGCTGAACAAATTAGCGTAATTCAAACGATAAACTCAACTAAACCCGCAACAACCCGGACGCAATAACTCATGACGCCTGGATGCTAATGCCAACAATAGCAATGCATCTTCGACGGGCATTTCATATCAGCTTTCAGTGCTATACCTGTCTTAAGGCTAAACCGTTTGCACTGAGCTTGTCGGAGGGCTCACCACGAACGGCTTAAATTGCTGATCAACTAGGGTATACAAGCAATACGTCGCTTAAATCAAATTGCTTATAAATAAAACTCATTGGACATAAAAAATGAAGTCAATCAGAAGAACTTTCATCAAAGGTTTAATTGCCATTATCCCTCTAATATTTACCCTTTATCTGCTCTTCTGGTTCGCTGGCACGCTGGAGATGGCGCTGGGATATATTTTCAAGTTTATCTTTCCAGACAGTTGGTACATAAGAGGTTTTGGCGTTGCGTTAGCTATTCCTCTGGTATTTTTCTTCGGGTGTTTTTTGGAGTCTCGATCTTTCCGAAAAGTGTTTAACACCTTTGAAACACAGGTGATCCAGATTCCCTTTATCAAAAGCATCTATACCACCATGCGTGACTTTACCTCTTTATTTTCCCATGAGAATAAAGGTAAATTTAAGCAAGTCGTTTTAGTAAATGCACCGCCTGGCAATAGCCAACAGATCGGTTTTATTACAGTTTCTGATTTTGAAGATACTTCACATACTTTTATAACCGATGACCAGATTGCTGTATATATACCATTTAGTTATCAAGTGGGTGGACAAACGGTTATTATCTCACGCGAACATGTAATAGGAATTGATATGTCTGTTGAGGATGCACTACGTTTTATCGCTACAGCAGGTATTGCTGGCAGTACTAACAATGCATGAAACTATAAGTTAACTAGAGTTGAAATTGACCGATTGAAAGAACACCCAAGGTCAAATCCGACGGTCGCGTAATGAGTAAGCAGTCAAGCATTCTGCTTTACTTAAGGGTGTCATTAGTTAGTCTGCGTGACTCACAATAGCGATCAATTATCATCCTATGGACGGGTAGCGTTGTTTGTTTAAACGCACCAGAATTTAGTCCTTTGCCCTCCGTATCATTTTTTGACAATCAATATTTTCAACCTCGCCTATATCAATCGGCGGTAGCAGCATGAGAGTAGACAAAGGATCAATTGAAAATTTTGGTTTTAATATAGTGCCGGAAACATTTAAGGTGGAACGAAGGGTAAGCGGACTAAAATCACGAGGATAAGGAGTCATCGCTACTTCAAAGGTTTCGTTTTTAAATGACAAATAACCATTACCATGAACAACACTATCCTTGGTATTGAGCAATAAAGTTTTTGACTTGCCAATCCCATTATTAATATCCACATCAACAATGGCACAGAGAATAGGAATTTGAATATCTCCCGAGATATAGTAGCCAAGAGCGTGGAAAATGTCTAAGCCTATCAACTCTACTATCAAAGCGCTAATTTTGCCATCGTATTGCACTAAATAAGCTTCTCCGTTGGCGCTTGAAAGTATCTCTTTAAGCGAATTGCCCGACCCTTTTATTTTCAACTTACCGTTAATTTTCCCCAACGTGTTCTGAATATCTTTAACTTCCCCAATTAGCTTACTTAAAGGCATATCAATCACATTAATTTGGATATCAACGTCTGGCGGATTTTGCGATCCATAGGCTGACATCCAAAGGTTTATCCGTCCATCGTCAATTCCGAAGGTGACGGGTTCGAAAGTCAACACTCCATTGTTGAGCGATATTTGACCGTCAAAGTTGCTTAGGGGGATTTCCTTGTTAAGGATATTTGTGGCGCGAAGCCTAGCCTTGCCATTGGCTGCACGAATTTGTTTAAAGTTGAAATGACGCTCGGGGATCAAAGCATTGTCTTCGGTAACACTCTGATCTGTCAGGTTGGGTTCGCCGCCAATAAATCCGCTTAAATCGGCAAGATCAAGCGTTTTGGCGAACAAATCCATATCGAAATACAAAAGCTCAAGTGTTGGATTGATGAGAACTGTTCCTTGCAAATCGCTATGCCCAATTTCACCATTAAACTTGTCAAAGCGCCAAGTGCGATCCTGACGGCTTAAATCCCCCGTTATTTTATAGGCAGGGCTGGGTGGTAAAGGAATGCCGATTAAAGGAAATAATTCGGCAATATCATCTCCTGCAAAAGAAAGCTTAAGCTTTGGATCGGGCGCTTGTAGAGGATGAGTCACTGTGCCGCGAATAGCTATTTCCGTTTGGCCGAACACCATATTCAACTTGACAGGATAGGGATTATTTTCTGAGCGTAATTCTGCATAGGAACCGGCAGCAGCCTGGATATTTAGCGTTTTGTGTTGGTAGCTACCCTTACTTTCAATGGTAATCGGCAGTTGCCAGCCGCCAGAGCCTTTCAAGGAATCTATATCTCCTTCAAAATTCATATCACGGATTTCATCATAATAATGAAATATTCCGGAAACAATATGCAGATTCTCGAAAATAACCGGCAACTCAAGAGCATATGCATCAGCTTTCGGGTCAGAAAAACTCCAATTTGCATCACCTTTCTTATTTTTTAAAAGAAATAATTCTGGCTTGCTAATGCTTAAATCGTTAATGAATATTTCGCCATGGAACAGTCTTGAAATAGAAAATTGCAATGATAATTTATTTATTTGTGCAAGGTTTTCAGGACTAGGCCAAACCGTATTTTTGATTGAAATATTATTAAGAGTGAGTTCAGGTTGCCTGCCATATTCAAAAATAGTTTCGCCTTTTATGTCAAGTTTTAGCTTTTGGGTATTAACGCTATTCTCAATAAACCAGATCCTAGCATTATCGGAATAGGCAAAAATTAATAGCATACTGCCAAAAGCACATAACCCTATTAGTAACATGACTAAAAATATTCGGGTAAGGCTTATCAGTTTGCAGTTCATTGGTTATTTAAGAACGCTGGCGGTAGAGTTTGGCGACGGGATTGGCACCAATAAAAAACTCAACAATGCCTCCTTTAACAACCAAAACGAATTAAAAGCTTTACGCCCGGAAGTCAAAGGTGAGGCACATGCTTTGGATAGCGAAATTATCAAGCCAGTGTTCTGATACTGGCTTCGCGCTCCCACTGCCGGGTCTTGGCTGCCGCGATGAAATCATCCACGCAATCGATGTTAAACACGCCGCCATCGGGTTTAATATTCGCCGTGGTCAGTAAGACTGCGCCGCCCTCGTCAACAATTAGCGCTTTCAAGTGACCAAACGCATCGCGCACGAAATCGATGGCGGCGGCTTCCTTCCCCAATGACATGGCGGCATGTTCGGTCAGGAGGATGGCGACCGCGTCGAACATTACTGACGGCGTACCCGCCAATTGGCCATCGACTTTCATCAGCCAGCCGTCAGCGAGTGTGGTTTCACCTATTACCGTGGCGATAATTTTGCTTGTTGCGCCGGCACTGGTCACAGCTTGTTGCACAGCCGCAATACTTGCCGCATCCGAACCCTCCGCGATCAATATCCCAACACTCCGGCCCTGAAGTGTATTCTTCATGTTCCCGATCAACTGTACCGCCGGCGATGGCTCCAGTTCCTGGGGCGCCATCGCCGCAGTTGGCGCTGGCGGCAATTCAATCAGACCTAGGCCAGAGGCTACCCGCTGCGCAAGGTCTTGTTCGATATGACGTAGATGACCGACCATCGCGACACGGATATGCGGATGTTCTACCTTAGATAGTTCAAACACTAACGCCGAAGCAATATGCGCCTGTTCGTAGGCAGACTGACTGCGATAAAACTGCCTCGCCTGGCTGTAATGGTCAGCAAAGCTCTCGGGTCGAATCCGCCCCTTGGCACCACTTTCTTCAATTGCCGCACTGCGAAAGCCGGTTTCCGCTTGTTCGCGTGGCGAATCCATTGCCAGCGTATTGGGTTCGTAGGCCACCCGACCTTGCGGTTGCGTCATTTGCATATGCCCATCGCGCTGCTGATTGGCAAACGGGCACTGCGGCGCATTGATGGGTATTTGATGGAAATTCGCTGAGCCCAACCGGGACAGTTGCGTGTCCTGATAGGAGAAGAGCCGCCCCTGCAACAACGGATCGTTCGAGAAATCGATGCCGGGCACGACATGGGAGGGACAGAACGCTACTTGTTCGGTTTCCGCGAAAAAATTGTCCGGCCAGCGATTCAATACCATGCGACCGATAACTTGCAGCGGCACCAATTCTTCCGGGATCAATTTGGTTGGGTCGAGATGATCGAATGGGAAGGCATCGGCTTCTTCTTGCGAGAACAATTGCACCGCCAAATCCCATTCCGGAAAATCGCCGGTGCTGATGGCCTCGAACATGTCGCGCCGATGAAAGTCGGAATCGGCACCGGCTATTTTTACCGCCTCATCCCAGAGGGTAGATTGCAAACCGAGTTTCGGCCGCCAGTGAAATTTCACGAAGGTCGATTCGCCCGCGGCATTGATTAAGCGAAAGGAATGAATACCGAAGCCTTCGATCATCCGCAACGAACGCGGCAAGGTGCGGTCGGACATCACCCACATCACCATATGCATGGCTTCCGGTGTGAGTGAAATGAAGTCCCAGAAGGTGTCATGCGCCGACGCCGCTTGCGGAAAGCCGCGGTCGGGTTCCATTTTTACGGCATGAATCAGATCGGGAAATTTAATAGCATCCTGGATGAAGAACACCGGGATGTTATTGCCGACCAGATCCCAATTGCCTTCCTTGGTATAAAACTTGACGGCAAAGCCGCGGACATCGCGCGGCGTATCGGCGGAGCCGGAGCCGCCGGCGACAGTGGATATGCGCGTAAACAGCGGCGTTTGCTCACCTACTTCGGTCAGCACTTTGGCCGTGGTGTATTGCTCCAGGGATTCGGTGAGCTCGAAAAAGCCATGTGCGCCGGTTCCACGGGCGTGGACGATGCGTTCCGGGATGCGCTCGTGGTCGAAATGGGTGATTTTTTCACGCAGAATAAAGTCTTCCAGCAGTGTCGGGCCGCTCGGATGGGCTTTCAGGGAATTTTGATTATCGGCAATCGGTAAACCCTGATTGGTCGTCAAAGTGGGCTGGTCGTCGATGGCTGACTGGTGCCACTCGCCGCCGTTGCCGACTGAAATTGTCGATACTTCCTCCCCAAATTGGGCTGGTTCGTTCGCTACGGTTAGAACAGGTGTTTTTGCTTTATTCATGATGCATCCCCAATGGATTTAGCGTGTCGGCTTATGATCGAAGGATCATCCGACACATGGGGCTTGGGGTCTGTACGCTGTCACACTGTAAAGCCTTATTTATTCGGCTTTTTATAGAAAAATCGTCAATAGTCAGTGTTGAAATCTGACGTTTTTCAAACTCAAAAAATTAGTCACCACCACTCATCATCGTAGAGGCGTTTGGGCTAACGACGAGTTCAATTCGAACATGCTTTTAACCGCAATGTTTGGCAGCGCACCGACATTGTGCGACTGCTAGGGTAAATTTCAGCGCAACCGTCGGTTCTCGCCAGACAAAGACTGCCGATCGGATGACTGCCACCGGCCACCTATTCGATGCCGATGCGCCAACAATAAAGTACTTTTCAAGGAGGGGATATGCCTAAACCATTGTCGTTAGTTGCCTTCGCTCTAAGCAGCTGTTTGCTGTTTGTCGCCAACCAAGCTAAAGCCGATCAGTCTTCCGCAAGCCAATTAGCTGAAAACACTGAGTTGGAAAATACTCAAAAAAACCTTCGCGATAAAGACAACACCACCTTAACGGCCGAGGATCAAAACGAGTCCCAAGCCGACTTAAAAATCACCGCGCACATTCGTAAAGCTTTGCTCAAAGACAAATCCTTATCCATGGATGCGCATAACACCAAAATCATTGCCCGCAATGGCGTTGTGACTTTGCGCGGCCCCGTCGCAACGACGGACGAAAGCATAAAACTGCAAAAAATCTGCCGAGAAACGGCCGGTGTCGTGCAGGTGGACAATCAACTTGAAACTAAAGCGCCTTAACAGCGTGGGAGTATGTAATGACTAAATCCGTTTTTTGTATCGCTCAAACTATCGAGCAAACTGAAAGCATTGTGAACCAGCTGAAGGCTGCCAGTTTTTCCAGCAACGATATTTCCGTGTTGCTGCCCGATAAAAATACCACGAAGGATTTTGCCCATGAAAAACACACCAAAGCCCCGGAAGGCGCGGCACTTGGCGGAACGGTGGGTATGGGCACCGGTGCGGTATTGGGTTGGCTGGCCGGCATCGGCAGCCTGGCTATTCCGGGCTTGGGGCCGTTTATCGCCGCCGGTCCGATTATGGCCGCGTTGAGTGGTGCGGCATTGGGTGCAGCAGCAGGGGGATTGTCAGGTGCGCTGATTGGCGTGGGCATTCCGGAATACGAAGCCGTGCGCTACGAAGGCAAAATCAAGGGTGGAGGGATTTTGATCTCGGTGCATGCCGGCAGCAGTGAAGCCATTGATCAGATAAAAGAAATATTTGGACACGCGCACGCCGAAGATATTTCTTACACCGACGAAGCGGCCGTACCTGCTTGATGTTGAAACCCGGCCTAAAAAGTCCCGGTTCATGGAACAAGAAGGGATTTTTGCAGGTTTACTGATACCGCATTTCTTCCGTGTATAGCGCCTCCAAAATGCCCCCCGCCAAGTCGGACCGGGCATTCTTTTTTTCCGCAATTTTTGATTTCGGGTGATGCGCTCTGAACCCTATTGCTAAGCTCACTCAAGTTCGATTGGCGGCTCGGTGCAAGCACTCTGCTGCTGTTCTAAATCATTCAAGGCCTCGACCAAGCCCAAAACCCTATCCACCGAGGCATGCCATTGCGCAATCACCGGCATGTTATTCACGGGCCAGGACAAAGCCGCAGCCATTTGTTGAAAGGCCTGTACCGACTGCATCAACGCCCCCAGCGTAATACTCCCCAGAATAAAGCGCGGCGCTGTGATCAGAATGGGCAGCGCCATCGATAGCACCGCGTAGCCGGAGCTGAACAGAATAATGTGCTCCCAGGCCCGCGTTTGCAGATCATAAATACCGTTAATGTCTTGAAACAGGCTGAGAAAGCGCTTTTTTTCGTGCGCTTCGCGGTTATGCACGGAAATAGCTTGGGCATTTTCCCGGGCCTTGACCAAACCGAAGCGAAAATTAGCTTCAACCGTTTGCATCGCATTGGTGGTTAAGGTCAGCGGCCGGCCGGCCCACCAACCCAACATCGAGGCTAGCGCCGCGTACAACAGGGCCAACCAAACCAAGTGTCCGTAAATAGGCAATCGCATACCGCCAAAATCCAGCATGACGGTACCGGACAGCGTCCAGAGAATCTGGGTAAAGCTCGCCAGCAATAACAAACTGTAAAACAGCGTGTAACACAGATTAACGGCTTCGTCGGTGGCGATGCGAATATCCTCCGCGATGCGGCCATCGGGATTGTCGTGGCCCACCGTCAGTATCTGAGCGATTTGGTAATGATGGCCTTTATTCATCCAGCGACCGATAACGTGCGCCGTCAACCAGGCCCGCCAACTGATTTGCAAATCCCGCTTGATTTTTAAATGTAAAACGGTCACCAGCATGCTGGCTACAAAAATTAATCCCAGATCGCGCACTTGGGTCATCAGCCCTGGCATATTGCGCTGTTCCAAGGCGTCGAATAGCGCGGCGCTCCATTGCGTAATCATCACGGCAATGACGATTTGCAGCACAGTCAAAATCAGTAAATTTAAGGTCCGTCTACAGATACGCATCTGGTGCTCAGACCGCCAAAAAGGCCCCGCCAGTTTCAGAAACTTAAAGAAAAATCCGGATTGGCCTGACACGGTAGTGCTCCACAGTGAAGTAATTTGCTTAGGCGATTTTGAAGTTTCATAGCATCTAACATCGTGATGATAGAGCTGGCAACCGCTAGTGACAGGATGCACCGCATTGCGCTGCAAGTCTGTACGCTACAGCACCCACATCCCATAAAAACTTGCTGTCAGCGCGGTCTGGATATTGGCTGCCGACTCAATGTGCGTTGACGCACCGACTACGGCCAAGGTCGCGAGTATGGTGGGTTCCGAGCGCTAAAAAACGCTCGTTCGCTTCAATAAAATTAAAACACCACCAGGAATCATCATGAACAAAGATCAAGTAAAAGGCCGCGTCGAAGAGACCAAAGGCAAAATCAAAGAAGTCGCCGGCAAACTAATGAACGACGACGATATGGAGTTGGAAGGTAAGGTGCAAAAACACGTCGGTAAAGTTCAGGCGGGCTTTGGCGATGTAAAAGACGATATTAAAAAGGCTGTTGACGACGAATAACAATGTTCGCCAGTTCATCCACCGCATCTAACTTCCCAAAGGCCACATCATGAAATTTACCCAAACCGAACGCTATATTTTATCTGCCGGCGTACTGACAGCGCTTTGCTCATTCGGCGCCCTCGCCGCAGACCATGAAGCCCCGATGAATAAAGATCAGGTCGAAGGCCGGGTCGAAGAAACCAAAGGCAAGGTCAAGGAAGTGACTGGCAAGATCATCGACGACAAAGGCATGGAAGTGGAAGGTAATGTCCAAAAAAATCTCGGCAAAGCCCAAAAAGGCTATGGCGATATTAAGCAGGATATTAAGGAAGGCAAGTAAGAAAAAGCAGCTAGCTCGTCGACCTATCGCCTCCCCCCTTTGGTGTTAACGTTTGCCGGCTAGCTGTGGATATAACGGCAGAGACGCAATATTTTGCGTTTCTGCCACCGCCACGGAACAGTCCATCTGTTAGTGGCAAAAGCTAGCGCTTTCTGCGTCTGCATTTGATTCAGGGGCGAACTGACTCCCCCACTTAACGGAGAATTCCATGCATCAAACATCCCAATCAGAACATGCCAGGCAAGCTTGTATTGCCGCGTGCAGCCTTTGCCACCAGCTTTGTCTGCAAACCGCGATGAACCATTGTCTGGAAACCGGCGGTAAGCATGTCAAAGCCAAACATTTACGCCTAATGTTGAACTGTGCCGAGATCTGTCAGACTTCGGCCAATTTTCAACTGACCGGCTCGCATTTTCTGCATAGCCTGCACGAGCTTTGTGCGGAGATTTGCGAAGCCTGTGCAGCCGAATGCGATGAGATCGGCGATATGAAAGATTGCGTTGTGGCCTGCCAACAATGCGCCGACAGTTGCCGGCAAATGCTCAGCACACAACATTAAGCACGGAGCCGCCAGCGTCATGCGTCCTAGATCCCTATTATTGGCGGCGATTACTGCGATAGTCTTGTCTGCCTGTGCGACAGCTTTGCAGAGCACCCAGCAAGTTCCCGCTGCCTGGCAGGACAGCCACGCCGCCAACAGATCTTTACTCGGCAAAATCAATTGCCGCGCCAACCTGCATCCAGTTATCTGCTGAGCTAACAAAAATATTTAAGCTTGACTCACGCAAGCGAAGGAGAACCTATCATGAGCACGATAATCACCAAAGACAGCACAAAAATTTACTACAAAGACTGGGGATTGGGACCGGCCGTGGTGTTCTGCCACGGCTGGCCGCTAAACGCCGATGCCTGGGAGAATCAAATGGTTTATCTGGCGGCAAACGGCTATCGCTGTATTGCCCACGATAGACGCGGTCATGGCCGTTCCGATCAGCCATGGATCGGTAATGATATGGAAACCTATGCCGACGACTTAGCGGAACTCATAGAAAAGCTCGACCTAAACGGCATAACCTTAGTCGGCCACTCGACCGGTGGCGGCGAGGTGGCGCGTTATATCGGGCGGCATGGCTGCCAACGCGTCAAAGGTGCGGTGTTGGTGGGTTCGGTAACACCGTTGATGCTGAAAACCGATAATAATCCTATTGGCCTACCTATTACGGTATTTGACGACATTCGCAGCGGCGTCGCAGCTGATCGCTCGCAATTTTTCATGAATTTGACAGCCCCGTTCTACGGCGCCAACCGGCCGGACGCGACGGTCAGCCAAGGCGTGCGCGACGCATTCTGGCGGCAAGGTATGCAAGGTGGATTACTAAACCAGCTCGAATGCATCAAGGCCTTTTCAGAAACCGACTTTTCCAATGATCTGAAAAAATTTGAGATACCGACCCTGATTATCCACGGCGATGACGATCAAATTGTGCCGATTGCCGCCTCCGCCCTTACTGCGGCTACACTCATTAATAACGCAACGCTGAAGATCTATCCCGGCGGACCGCATGGCCTAGCCGACACACATAAAGACCAGCTAAATAGCGACCTGCTTGCGTTTTTAAAAACCTGAACGGTCGGTAATTGCTGCCGGGAAAAATATCTCGATAATTAGCTTTGGCGTTTTACTACTTCGCCATGCTTGTTTACCGCGAATGTGTGACAGCGTACCGACTCAAACCTGATTTAACTGTATATTCAAATTCCAATACAAAATATTGACTAGTAAATATTCGATATTTTAGTGATCGATAAATAAATCATTAATAGCTATCAGACTTTTTAGAAAAGTCCGTCGTTATTAATGAAATCGCCGTAAATATTCATCCAGATAGCCGCTAAAAATTAGCTGTTATTCAGATCGAAGAGACTATTATGTATAAACCTGTTTTTTGCATCTGCCAAGACATCGGTCAGACAGCCGCTATTGTTAATAATCTTAAAATGGCGGGGTTTTCTAACACTGAAATATCCCTGTTATTTCCGGATAACGCCACCCTCCCCTCCCGCCAACAAAACGCCGACGAAAAAGTGGATGCTGCCGAAAACGACAGCTACGGCCTGGAATGGACCAGCAAAATCGATAGCCTGGATATTCCGGGCGTCGGCCGCTTCATTGCCGCCGGGCCGATTATGGTTGAATTATGTCGCACACCTGAAAAAGACCAGGTTGCCGATTTAATTGCCGCCTTAATTGGCGTCGGCATTCCGGCGCATGAAGCCACGCACTACCAAGAAAAAATCAAAGCCGGACGTACGCTGATTGCTGTTAATACGGCAACGGCTGAGACCCGGGATACCGCAAACACGATTTTCCAGCAGGCTGAAGCCGAAGATATTTCCTCATCGGAAGAAGTAACGCTCACCGTTTGATGCGCCTTTGCCACACTACAAAAACCACCACACAGGACTTTTACTATGCACAGCATCGACATGATAGACAGTTTACTGATTGACGAACTTGCCGCCACTGAGACCTACAGTCAGGTATTAAAAAAACTTAAGGAAGAGGTTTCACTCGGTGAATCGGAGTTACTGCTGCCGATTTACGAAGCGCATAAAGCAGCCGTTTCCAGTTTGCAAACTCAAATTCGCGAACTGGGCGGTACGCCGGCCAAGGATTCCGGGGTATGGGGTTCTTGGGCCAGCTTGATTCAAGGCGGCGCCAATGCCTTCGGCAAGCAGGCCGCGCTAAAAGTATTGCAGGAAGGCGAAAAGAGCGGTCTGGGCGACTATGAAAAAGCGCTGTTGGACCAGAAACTCGGTTCCAATATCCGTACCTTAATCCTACTCAAGCTGCTCCCCGCGCAACATGCGCATATTGATACCTTGGATCAAATGATGAGTTCGCTGGCCGCTTAGCGAAATCTCTAACATTCCATTACGTTTAATCCAGCAAACAAGGGCAGCGTTTATCTCGCTGCCCTTGTCATAGTTTCAAGGAGTTCCACACCATGCTTACCACTATTCCCGACGTAATCTTTAAAACCCGGGTTCGCGATGAAAGTATCCCCGGCGAAAATCCATTTCGTTGGCAGGATGTCAACAGCGATGAGATTTTCAAAGGGAAATCCATCGTGATTTTTGCCTTACCCGGCGCCTACACGCCCACTTGTTCGAACAAACATCTACCGGGCTATGATGCCAAATACCAAGAGCTTAAGGCTCATGGCATCGATGAGGTCTATTGCCTGAGTGTCAACGATGCCTTTGTGATGTATCAATGGAGTCAGCATCTCAAAATAGCCGACGTCAAAATGCTGCCTGACGGTAATGGCGAATTCACCGAAGCCATGGGCATGCTGGTGAAAAAACACAATGTGGGGTTCGGCAGCCGGTCTTGGCGCTATTCGATGTTGGTTGAAGACAAAAAAATTCTGCAACTGTTTAGCGAACCCGGCCAAATCGATAACTGCCCGGACGATCCGTTTACCGTCAGTGATGTGGATACCATGTTGGCTTATCTGCATGAACAGAGATGGGATAAATGAACGGGATTTAATGGGATAAATCGGTTTTTAGTGGGACAAAATTCGTTTTTTCGTTTATCGAAATGCAAACAACTTGCAAATATTGCAACAGAAACAACAGAGGTTTTTACAACGTAAAATGATTGTCCAGGATCGCTAAAATCATCGCTTCGTCCGAATCTGAAATGCCATAAATAGGTCTGGCAACAATGTCCCCCCAGAGCCATGGAAACTCAGATTTAGTGCCCCCAAAATGTTGCATGGCCGCATACTCCATTGGGCTACCAATAAAAACGGCGTCATTGCCAAAAAGCTGATAATTAGTTTCGTCCATCAGCTTTCCTGATTCCCCAACTAAAGGCTTATTACGGCCTTTCTGTTCGATTGTAACCGCCGAATTATCCTGCCAACGTTGCCCGTCAGGTCCTACACCTTTTACGAATCTATCCTTAGTGGATTCAGTTAGTTCTTCGCCTATCTCCAAAAAAGCCGGACGCAGATTTCCAGTTTTTGCCTCTAGCTTTTGAAATGCCTTCAGTACCTCGCGATCATCCCATTCGATAAATGCGCCCATAACATCTAGCCGTCCACCTCATCAACATCGCCACCGCTCAGGATTTCGATAGCCGTTAAAATCACTGCGTCATCGGCATCCGGTAACGCTGCTCGACAACGATCAAGCCATTCCTCTTCGGGAAATGTCTGCATAATTTCGTGGATCACACTGTCGGTTTTATCCATCATTTTAGCCACCCTAACGTTCGAAAAATATCATCCATCGCAGCCGCTATAGGTGCGAAATCGTCATCGTCCCATTGCGAAGAAGCGTAAGCCGGGTGATTATGCGCGGTGATTTTTTTCACCTGCGCCAGCATCGTCGCATTGTTACTGCGCAGGGCTATCCACTGCGCATATGCCCTGGCCCATTGCTCCCACGGCTCTAAATAATACGCCGCTTTTTTGCGGGTAAAGCGATCTGCATGGTTGCGCAAAACATCATCCATCTTAGCTGTTGCCTGGCTAGATGCGATGGCCTCGCGCCACTTATCCAGCAACGCATCGTCTATTGATGCATACACCCCGGAACGCCCAATCGCATGGTGATCGATGTAATGGCCAATCTCGTGAGCGATGGTTAATTCAGGGTTTACCGATACCTTAGACAACGCAATGGAAATAGGTTTTTTGCTATAGCGCTCGTAAGTATACTGCCCTTGAAACCTAACGTTGGCACTGGCTTTTACCGGGATCGTCGGCAGATTTTCCACCGTATGAATAGCATCGATCTCGATCAGCGTGCGGCTGGCAGCACTGCGCGCAAAACCACTGCTTGGCAGCGTCAACGCATCGCTGACATGCGGTAATTTCGGCGCTGCTATCTTGGCGATATCGGCTTTAAAGGCGTCCGCCAACGGCTTGGGCAATGCCGCCACTTTATTATCGATAAACGGCTGCATGGACTTGCCGACACTGGCGCCGGGCGCATAGCCCCAGCCGTAATCAACACCCATCGGCAACACGTGTTCAATGCCGCGCCTATCCTTATATATATAGGTGCCGTCATCCGGTGGTGGATAGCCTTTATATTTCTCAGCACGCACCGCCCTTATTCGGCAACGACAGCCGAATCCATTCGGGCAAAAATGCGTAACAAACCAAACGTGCCCAGCCGGCAACACGGTGCCAGACCAACTTTGATGTATCAGGCGCGGATGTTGAACCGTATCGTTATGCACATACTCCCAAAAAGGTCGGCTTTTTAACAAATCCGGATCGTTTAGCTGTTGCCAACGCCCGGCAGAATAGCTTGCTGATAAATTGGCGTTATAGATCACCCGCGTGCGCCAATCCCGGCCGGCTTTTGTGCCTTTCCCTGTCCAGCCTTGCCAACCGTTTTTTGCAACAATGTTGTCAAACTCTTTGCGAAACCACTGGATTGACTTGCCCTCGGCGATCGCGCTGTCCACCGCGCCGCGCAGATCGTTGAGTAAATCCGCTTTAGCCGCACCGGCGACGACAAACGCCCGATCATGGGCTTCATTCAGAATATCGTCCCAACGCTCGGTTGGCAGATTCAGCTTTTGCCGGAAAAAATCGACTTGTTCCTGGAACGGCTTGTTGAATTTGCCATCGCCACGGGCGTTGAAAGCGACTTGGGTTGGTGAGAGTTTTAGCGGCAACTTAGCCTACCTTAGCCCTGACAAAACAGTCCTTCGCTTCCAATAGCTTCCGCAATCCGGCGGATTTTTCCGGTCCATCCGGCAGCGATTGATCCATAGCCAACGCAAGTTCACCAATCGGCTTAGAAACTACCTGCAAATGATCAGGAAGATGTTCAAATGCAAAATATTTCAAGATTGAGTTGTCACGTTGACGCGATTGAACTCGTTCGCGACCTAATAATGCGCAGGGCCAATCATCTTGGCATATGTCACAACCTGCACCGCAGTCTGGGTGCCTTTTTAGTTCGCTCATACCTCACCCTCCACATCAAACCTACCCGACAACTCCGCCGCTGCAAACGCCAAAGTCATCACATTGGTCAAACTGCTCTCATCCAAGTCGCCATAACTCGCCAACAGCTTATCCCGCAAGGCCTCCAGCGATTCCGACTCAACGGCCAATGCCGCCACTTGTTCCACCATCGTTTTTATCGATTCACCAGCATCGATCGCCAGCTGATCAGTCATGGCGGAAACAGGCGTAGGGTCGATATCGCCCAACTGGGCAGCGTTATCCGGCTGCCCAGGCTGGCTTGTCGTAAGGGGCTTACTGGCCCCTTTTTCGCGGGTAGTATTCGCAAATTTAGCCGCTAATGCAGCTAATGCCGTTGCTGCGGGTGCAGTCTGCCCGGTATCCGGTACTGAATTTGCAGCATTCAACTGCAAAATGGGCTCATCGCCCTCGGGCTCCGGTATTTTCAGCTTACGGTTGGCATAATTAACAGGTATTCTGACGCCGGCGCCGACCAATTTCGGCAAGGCATCGGCATACAGCGCTAAATCGTCCGGCTCCTGCGTGTCGGATACAAATGATGGGCAGCGATTGCTCTCAAATAAGCCGTTAAACATCGCCATTGGATAGACCAAATGACTAGACAGGGTTTGATCCAGCTGCGTGGCATCGTCATCGCGTATATCCAGCCGCACTTCATTATGTACGTCGCCCAAGGCCCGATTGCCGTTGGCTGCGGTGGAACTGGTCAACGTGCCGCCTAAAATCGCCTTGGATATAGAGCCTTCCGCCCAATCCATCATGGTTTTAAAGCCTTCGGCATTGCCGCTGGACATGACAGATTGCAACTCGACCAGCATGCTATCCGGGATAATCCCAGCCGCGTTGTGGCCTATGCTTAGCACGGCGCGCATTAAATCGCGCTTTTCTTCATCACTGGCGCCAGGCGGGTATTTACCAATGCGGATCGGCAGCCCGTAAATCTCCAAAAACTCAGCCAGGTCGCGCACGCTATAGTTTTTATACAGATACGGCCACGCTAGCGAACGGTAAAGCCCGGTGCGGGAAATGTAACCGGCGCGGGATTTATGCAAATGCACAATCCAGCCAAATGGCTGCAACGGCACACCATACGCATGCGAGTTGTCGCGCAATTGCAGGGTGTTGCGCTGTTCTGGCGGGCAGGTAAACCAGCTCGGGGGGCGGTGTTCCACCTGATTGGGATACCACTTGCCTTGCGCGTTGCGGCCCCAGCCTAGTTCGATACACGAATAACTGTGTCCTATCGCATCCAACGCATCCATTCTAATGCTGCCGATATCGACTTCATCGCGGATCAAGTCTTCCAGGATCTTGGTGTTTTTTTCTTCCTGAGAGGAGGCATTGCGCGGCGGTTCCAGGCTCCAATCCAGTTTTTTTACCGCCATTTCGCGCTTATGCATTTCCGCGTCGATATGCGTATCTTTCTCGCGCATATCCATAAATAGCTCGGCTTGGGCAATCATATTGCCTTGCTCCGCATCACGCAGAATCGTTGCCAAGCTGGCCGGAGTCAGGCCTTTAGAGGGATGATTGGCAAATTCGCGGTGCAATTGCGCCATTTCCGGCGCATCGGTCTGCCGTTCTTTCACTGCCGCTGTGGTTAATTTGCTTTTAAACCAATCGAGAAATTGCATTAGTACGCACCTTTGCGGTCAATTTTGAAATCGTCGTTGTCGCGGGAATAGCGTTCGTTTTTGGTGGGGACAGGGATGTACTCAATCACTTGCGCATTTTGCAGGCTGGCGAAATACGCCAGAGCTTTAGAAATAGCACTGTCGCCGTGGCGTTGGTTGCTACCGGTCTCAGTTTTAGCCTTAGGCAGCTTGATAATGCCGTTGATGACTTGCAAGGCTCGCAAGTCGTTAAGCTGGTCGGCATCGGCGGGCAGGGTTAGCTTGCCATCTTCCAAAGCCGCCTTAAATTTCGGCATATTCTCCAGATACCAGGCATCTGATAGCTTTATCTCGGAAATCCGTCCCGATCCATAGCGATGGCGCGCCACTTCCGCCAAATACATGCCGTTGCCGCCAGCATCCAACGCGCCGCCGATCAGGCGCGGCAAGCGGTCCACGATGTAAAACAAAATCTGTTCTTGCTGTTTGAACGGAATATTGCGCAGTTCCACGCTAAAAGGGATGGTCCGGTTCAGGTTCTGCTCGATTGCCATTGGATCGATGACGGTTAAATCGCCCAAGCGGCCAAAGTCCTCACCAAAAGCATGTTGATTTTTGGGGTCTAATTTGAGGAGCAACGGCAACAAGTTTTCATCACACCAATCCTTAATCTCGGCAATGCGTAGATGCTCAGGCCATTCATTAAAGCTGGCATCCTTCGCCAGGCGAATCACCGGATACGCCTTATCCATCCGCGCCTCGATCAACACCCGGCTAAGCGCCGAGCCGCCGGACTGGCTAGGCACACAAAAATACTCTTCGTCCGCCGCTTCCTTGCTGGGGGCATTGTCTATGGTCTTTTGCCGCCAGGCGGCTTCGGCTTCCGGGCTCCATTTTTGGCCGGTCACATAGCAAATGCGCTTGAATACGCCGTCGGCCAGCGCATCGTCCAGGGTGATGCGGTGCACGCTGTAGGGCTTTCGGCCTGCGCGGGCATCTTGCACATATTGGTTGTACTCATTATCGACGCCGTTATGCGTGCTGATGATGCGCACCCGAGCACCCCACATTGTTAACGCCATGGCGGCTTTTAACAATTCGTGCAGCGAATCATGAAATGCGGCCTCATCGATCACGACATCGCCCTGCATACCCCGTAAGTTGGAGGGCCGCGAGCTGAGGGCGGTAATTTTGAAGCCGGAATTAGGAAAGCGGATGGTGTACGACAAAATATCCTTGTTGCCGTCTTCGTCTTTAAAAATGGCTTCCGACACGGCGCCGGCCAGCTGATTGAAGGCTTTGGCAAACAAAGACGCGGCTGCGATATATTCCAGGGCCATTTCCTGCCGAGATCCGACATAGAACACGTTGCGACCGCCGCGACGTTTAGGCTTAGAAGCAGTAATAACGTTGCTTGCTGCCTCGGCCCAGGTAAGACCAGTACGACGGGACTTTTCAGCAATCTTCACCTCGCTTTCGTCTTCAAACCAGCGCGCTTGATAGCCCAGCAAAACGGGTTCGTTTTCTGGGAAATAATCGGCGGTTTGTAATTGCTCGATATCGGCCATTTATTTACCGATCAGGATGCGCTTAATCGAGGCTTCCAGCTCTTCGCTGATACCATCGTTTTTCAATTGTTCGGTCAGATCCTTGGCGGCTTCCTCGCGGGCCTGCTTGCGAATCAACGCATCGCGCGCTTCGTTCTTGCTCGCCGCGCTTTCCAGCTTCTCGATTGCGATCGCTAATTCCTTGATCGCGCCCGGGTGGGCCGGTTCTTCGTCTTCGGCCATGTGCATGGCGGTATCGAAAGCCAGGTTGCGTACGACCTCGTTCAACAGTTTGCCGGTTTGGCCTTGCGGCTCGTTGCCTAGTTTGCCTATCCACATGTCAGCAATGGCGCGGGATTGCGTCAGCTTGGCGCCGATCTTGTCCATCTTCACCGCATAGCGATTCACCGCGCTTTTGCTGACCGGTTCCGCGCCTTGCTCGGACAAAATAGCGTTGATGCGCTGGGTTGCGTCCATTTGCGTGATGCGTGGATCGCGCAGCAAGGCTTGCAGCTTCTCAAGGATGTCGGCGGGCAGGGTTTCGATGGTGGATGCTTTAGCCATTATTTAAATGTAAATAGACAAACAAGAAACATCACCGGCCACGCACAAAGAATGGTGACCGCAATAAAATCAAACATTGCGCCGGCCTCGGATAAACAACCTAATCAAAAATTCACGGTTGGTTTTCATGATGTTTGGATAGCCGTCAAAATATTCATCGACGACAAAATCCAAGACTGCGCATATGGCACCGGAGCCAATGGACAGAATTAACAGCTGAATCACGCCGGCCTCGACCGCGCAATGCCAGGAACAACTGATAATCCGAGAGCAACATCTACTCCTTCGCTCCGCAGCAACGCGACCGTACAACCCGGCAATGGAGTAGTGGCAACCAAGTCGAGCCGCTCTAGCCAGGCTAAATCGTTGCGAACAACTGCCAAGCTAACGCCATGATTTTGCCCGATCAGCAATTTATGCAGTATGTCGTCGTTGATGCTGTAATCTGGATCTTTCTCTAATATCTGTAAAATCGCCAGGCGGCGAGCTTCGGTGGTTGCGTCAGCCATGAGACTGCCCCTTATTCAGTTGTTTTAACTCGCCCAGCACTTGCCCCAATAGCAATTGGCTCTGCTGGGATGATGTTGCAATATCGTCTATCCGCTCGTGGATGCGGACGATCTCGTTCCGGGCTATCTCGCGCTCCCGGTCAAATTGTTCGCGGGTGGGGATGGCTTTTACTTCGCCTTCCAGCCGCGCCATGCGCTCGGATTTAGCGCTGATTTCCTTGTCTACGTCGCTAAAGCGGTTGTTTACATCGCTAAATCGGCTATTGACGTGGGTTTGCAGATCAGTAATCGATTTAACCGTGGCCCGCTGGTTACGATCCGCCCGCACATACACAAACACGGCAATGCTGCCCAGAAAGCTCAAAATGCTGAGTCCCAGCTTGATCCATTCGATCATCGGTGGCTCCTGTCTTTCAATTCCGCTTCCCTTGCGCAATCGACGCATGTTCTAACGCCCGGCAAAGCCTGTCGGCGTAACTCCGGGATCTCGGCGCCGCATTCGTCGCACCACTCCGCCGACACCGCATCCGGATCAATCGCATGTGCTTGTCGGTGCTGCAACAATGCCAGGTCAGTCGTAAACTGCTCGGCGTGCAATCCCTTGTCGTCTTCCGACATGTGTTCGTCTGGGTTTAATAATGTTTCCAGGCCTTTCATGAGGTTCCTTTTCGAAAAGGGCCGCCGCAACGGCCCTAATGTAGATTGCGTAGCGTTATAGCCGGCTAATCTGCCGCTCCGGTTGCGCCATCGCCGTCAAACGTTGCCTCCGCGCTGCCAGTCTCAGACGCGGCATTGACCGCTACCACCTCCTCAGTAGCGCCGCCACCCTCACCGGTTACCGCAGCAGTGCGCGGCTGCACGTCCAAAATCATTAGGTCAAAATGATCGGCTTCGTTCGCCTGGTCATAGATCAGGAATTCGTATTCCTGGTAGATCTGCCGCTCAGCGTCGGATAAATCCGCATCGGCAGAGACCACCAGCTTGGCCTGGCCTGCGCCGACAAACTCGACTTTGAATAAGCCGTCTTCAGTCGGGGTGACTTTCAGCACGTTATCATCGGTAGAGATCACGGAAATAGCGCCGTCCACCGCCGCCTGTACGCCGGATGGCGTCAAGCCCACCAGCGAAATAACGATATAAGCCGTCAATAAACTAAATTTCTTCATTGTGTTTGGGTCCAAAGGGATGATGTAACCCGCTGGGTGCTGGAGTTTTGCCAACACCTGTACGGGGTGATTTCTCCGGGCGCGCCGTTGTAACTGCACATCCAGAAAAAACAGACACACCACGGCAATCACCGTGGCATTAAAAATAGAGATCAGCGTTTGCATCGGCCTACCCAGCCGCCAAGCGCTTAAATTTGCGGTCTATGCCCACATAGCCCATGCCGTTGGTGACAATCATCACGGCGCTGTCTACGTCGAACATGCCCAATGCCAGGCCCGCCACACCGACGATGATTGCGCCCCAGCCGGCGGTTTTGGTTACCCAGCTTTTCATCGTGCCAACCTCGCTAACTGCAATACGCGGCGGTGAGACAAGCCGCTATTGATGACGGACAGCCATGCGTCGCTATACGCCTCGTCGGCATTCGCCACGTCGTCCAACGCAGCATCAAGCTGTTTTTGGTAATAACACACATCATTCTTGGCGACTTTTAGCCGATGCATGACGCCGTTAAATTGCGACCGGGCAAAAGTCGCCTTAATGCCCGCTTGTGCCAATTGGTTTATCAATGCCTGCATAGCAGCTCCAAAAAAGCCCCGTCGCCGGGGCAGGATAGGAAGTAACAACACACCGCTTTCGGCCAGTGCGGGGACAGTATGCCTAACGCCAAACCCGCCCAGACTTAAACCGCTTTAATTCGACTGAGCGCCTAATCAACTGACAATGCGCCCATGCAAAAACGTGATTTCATTCAGCAAGCCGTGTTGACCTTCCTGCCGCAAACCCGCCACGCCGAGACCGGCAAGTGCGATGTAGACCTGGCGATTGCCATGTCTGAAAAGCTATGGGACAAGTTGACGTCGCGCGGTTACGGGGAGAGCAAGCCCAGCGGCCAGCGTGAAATTCTCAAGGCCTATGACCAGCTGGCGAAGACGCCGACCATGAAAGCCGCGTTCGACTTGTTCTGGGCCGCGTTTGATTACAAGCAAGGCCGGGATCGGGCCGCGGCCCGTTGGCTACAGATGGGGTTTATCGAAAAAGCCGAAGTCGATCAGATCATCCAGGCGGCCAAGCGCGAAGCCGCTGCCCGCAAAAACCTGCCGGAAGGCCGTGTGGCAAAAATGGCCGAGGGATGGTTGACGGAAAGGCGTTGGCTAGACAGCGTCGCCACCAGCACCGACACCGCCGCCAAGCAACAAAACCAACGCGAACAGCAATTACGCCAGATCAATCAGGATCTCGCCCACGCCAAACGCATGGCCGACGACACCGGCGACGACTATTGGCACAACGAAGCGCACAAATTAACCGAGCAGCTACGGACCTTACGAAATGACTGAGATTTACGTGGAATATGCCGAGACCACCGGGCGGCTTAAGCTGTACGACACCCCGGACGGCTACGAAAAGCGCAAAGAATATCAGGCAGTGATGCAAGTACTATGGATTAGCAGCACCATGGTGCTGCTGCAAGACGCCAAGGGCGAGCTAAGCAAACGTGCGCTGCTGAAAATCTCCCAAAAACTTTACGACAAAGGCATAGAGCGAGTGCAGATCGTCCGCGCCAAAGGTCGCCGCATGTCATGGGGCGAAATCATTGAAAGCAATGACCAAGAAGATGTCTACCTGGTCAACCTGCTGGAAATGCGCCACAGGGGGCTGATAAATGCCTGATTGGCAAGCCCGCGCCGAGCGCACCTATCAGGCCATCAAAGCCTATTACGAACAGCGTGGCGGCACCAAATGGCACGAAGTCACTGCCGATCCGCGCCTATTCAACCGGGTATGGCGCAACATGCTGCGCCTGCCTAAAGACGACATGCCGCCGCCGGCGGCGTACAGGCAATGAACAAACGCGGGCCATTGGCAGAACTGCTGCTGTTGCTCTGCGCGGTCGCCGGCTTTGCGGCGTATTTTTGGGCGCTGACACAGGCCGCTTTTTTGGGGATTGATTATGCATTTCATCGCATTACTACTGGGCCACATGGCAGCTGGCTATTTTTTATTGATACATCAATTTTTGAAATGGGCGGGCTGGTGTTTTAACCGGCGCGAGCCAGTCAAACGCTATGCCCTGCTCACCGTGCGCATCGGGCAATGGTTGCTATACCTGCCCCTGCATATCCTGTTGGTGGGCCTGCGCTATCCGCTGGCACCGATTGCGGTTAAATATTTCAGTACGCCAAATAAATTGAATCTGGTCTGGTGGTTACGCTGGATGGAGACGCCCGATAACCCATTGACTGGCGATCCGGGCTGGCAAACCGAGCACATCAAGCCAGGCAGCGACCCGCTCAGCGATGAAAACCGCACGGGATGGCTGGAAAGGAACGGCTTTGCGTGGGTTAACTATTTTATTCTCGGCTGTGCCGCTAACGTGGTATGGATAATTTGGCATTATGATGAGCAGAATAACCGGTGGTTTTGGGTGCGCCCCGACGGCTATTGGATGTTGCGCACGTTTATTCCGTTTCCGGATGTGGTGATATTCAAAGATGGCCGGCTATGCTGGACCCCAACCGAGCGTTATTTGAACGTGTATTGGGGCTGGTCGCTGTTTGGTGCGGTTGAGGGGCGGCACAAATTCACCTTCACCACCCGCATTAAAAGCCAGCGGCCGGCGTAGGTATGGCTAGGTTATGGGTAACGGCATTGCTGTTGCTGGCGGGATGCGCCCATCCGGAGTGCACCAAAACCACCGTGTGGCAGGTCACCCCGCATAAAGATCCCGTGCATCCAGTGCCGCCGCCCAAGGGCTGGATTTATGATGCTGGCTGGGCAGATTCCGGCGGCTTGATCTACACTCAACCCGCCGGGGATAGGGTAATACAAGACCCCTAGCGGGGAAATAGACCTGGCCGGTGATTGGATCGGCAATGAGTCCCCGGTGTTTAATCACCCATCAACTAAAATGCATAGGATGTGCCGACGTCAGGAGGCGCATCGGTCGCGAACTAATTTTTTTTAAACCAACTCTTGGCAGGATCGGCATACAAATCGCCGATAGACACTTCAGCTTCTGGCGCATCCGGGACTGATGGTTTTTCGACTGTCGGCGTTTTTGGCACAACAGGCAAGGGATTAGCCGCTTCTTTATGTGCTACCACATTACTAGCGTTTAAGGTTTTAAGGATGTCTTGTAAAACCTTAGTTTGCGCATCCTGCCGCTGTTTAATTCCAAATACCGCAAACGGCAGCAATGTCCAGAGAATCACCAAGAACACTAAAAACAAAAATCCAAAAATACCAAATGAACCGACGATAGCAGTATCCATAATCAACCCTTATTTGACTGACAAAGATTTATCTTAGCAAATCAACTACAGTACGAATGATCCACATATTGTTTTTTGCCACTCCCGCTCAGGGTGTAGCAGCCGCCGCGCGGGCCTAGATGGTAATTGCCGCTACCGCTGGGCGTGCTGGCGGTTCCCGCGCCAGATCCGGCACTGCCGGACGAATGCCGACGGCCTGTAGAATTGCGCCGTTTGGTGATGCCAGATGATGAACGATGGCCTCTAACATCCATAAACCCGCCGCAATCGGCGCGCTCCCATTTATCCTTGGCCTTGCTGTCTGCCGTGGTTTGCCATTGCATATTGGCCGGGGTATCGGGGCCGCCACAAGCTAAGGGCTCGACATGGTCGATAACATAGCCAGGGCACGGGCCTTTCGTGCTGCCGTTGGCAGGGCATGGATTGGCGTATTTAAACGCGGCTTTAGCAGCATAGCTTCTCTCTTGTCCCGCTTGGGACGATCCGACCGTAGTTGCCAGTAGCAACACGGTCATCACAAAACGCAGCGTCATTTAACCTCCTAGGTAATAAAAAAATAAAACGGCTATGTCATCACCACTCATGCATGGACGTCATTCCCCGCCCAATCACCGCCAATCCGCGTGGGCACATAAACCGTGTCCACCCTATAGGACTTATTGCGGCATTACGTGTCAGGCGCGATCTGCCCGGTGTATTCGCTCGCCCTCACTGCCGTCACTCGACACCGACATTCCCGGTCAAGCGGCGGAAAGTGCGTATCCCACCACGGATCATCATGAGGCAATACCAAGCCGTCCCACTGGGTATGGCATGGCACAACCATTGTTGCGTTGCTGATAAATTTCCAATACGGGCGCGACTTCAGCAAATCCGGGTCTTTTAGTTGTTTAAGGCGGTTATTTTTGTAATCGTCCATCGCAAATCACCACTCATGCATGGACGCCACTACCCGCCCAATCACCGCCATATCCAGCGACTCGTCAGATAGATCTACCTGGTACGGCGGAAAGCCGGCATTAAAGCTGGCGACCTGCACCAGACCATGCGGCAACAGCTGCAAATTCTTGACCAGCAAATGACCATCCAGGCGCAGGACGTAAGTTTTACCGCTGCTGATTTCCGTTTGGGCGCGATCCACCAAGACCAAGTCTTCGTCTTTTAAATACGGCTCCATCGAATCGCCCGATACATCGACGATTGCTAAATTAGCCGGCGATAAGCCACGCGCTTTTAGCCAGTCTCGGCGAAACGAGAGCGGGCGGGATTCCTCGTCGATTGGCGCAACCTTTCCGGGTCCGGCTGCGGCTTGGACGTTGAAATGGGGGATTTCCGCGTATTCACCATTAGTGTACTCAGCGGTCTTTTCCCTGACAGGCTTAACGCTTCGTTTATTTGTCAGGATATATCCCACATCAAGGCCGGCTTCAATTGCCGCATCGATTAATTCTTCATAGGGAATCGAATCAGTATTTTTGCGGTTTACAAGCACTTGCGGGCTTATCCCTATTGCATCGGCCAAGGCTTTATCAGTCTTGCAACTAAAGCTTTCCTTTGCGCGGCTTATCACGCTCGCAAAAGAAAGTTCATGATTTGTTAATTTGTTGCTTGACATAAGTTCACGATACATTAATAATTAACACAACATTTACTAAAACATAACCCAACAACAAAACCAGGACTCCCCATGGCAAGCACTAAAACCATTGAGCAGTTTATGGCCGAACTAGAAGCGCGGGGCGAAACCGTCGTCGAGTGGGCGGAAAAGCATGAGTTTCCAGCATGGGCCGTTTATCGATTAACAGCGGGCCTAAACAAAGGCAAGCGCGGCCAAGCGCATCGAATCGCTGTCGCCATGGGCATTAAAGCCGACCCTAACCAACAAGCCGCCTAGGAACCACCATGCTCAAACACCCAGGCTTTCACCGTAACCGTCAGCGCCAACTGGCACAGTCTAAAACCGCGCCGGATGTTTGGGGCTTTAATCCGTCTGCTCCGCCGATTGGCGAAACGTGCGCATGTCGTCCAGCCGATCCAGTAATTCAGTCAGCATGGCCCGGCTCGCCTGAGTGCAAATCGGCCGATCAGGAATGTTCCGACTCTGCGCCGTGTTCCGGAGTTGATCGGTGAACACTGCGCCGTCCATTAGATCGCTCATTTCCAGCCTGGCGGCCAAGGCCAGCGTGAAGTGCGCCAGTGCATCGATCCGGCCGGCGAGTGCTTCGTATTGTTCGTTGTTCATGTGGTTTCCCCGAGTTGATTTAAGTCGGGTTCATTTTGCGATTGTGCAAGACGCTTGCGCAATATGCAAGACGGGTTTTTGTTTGGATGCCGGTCTGGAGGGCTTGCGCCAATGAGTAGACAAAATTGGAAGGCCGTGCGGCCACTGGATTTACAGAGCGCCATGGAGTGGTGCGTGAAGTTCGCCAAGGCTAAACACAACCGCAGCATGGACACCATTGCGGACCTGATGGGCGTCAATAAATGGACGCTCTACAAATGGGTTGCCGAGGCGGATATGCCGCTGCGATTGATCCACAGTTTCGAACATGCCTGCGGCATTAATTACGTCTCGCGGTATCTGGTCGAGAGTCGCGGCCAAATGGTTGTCGATATCCCGCGCGGCAAGAAATGCGGGGCCGGCGATGTTCACGCCTTGCAAACCGCTTACAACGCCGCCGTCGGCGAGCTGCTGAAGTTTTACGAAGAGCTGGGCGATGTGGATGAAACCCTTGCCGCGATGCAAACCGCTTTGGAGCAAACCAGCTGGCATCGCGGCAATGTCGAAAAATACCGGCAGCCGGAGCTGCCGTTTGATGAGGAGGATTAATGGAACCCGCTAAACAACGTATGAGCGGCAGTGCTATGAAGGTGTTTAAGGTGCTTGATGTGCTGGAACGGAATTTCGTACACGGTTTTGCGCCTACCGATATTGCTACTGAAACCGGCTTTACCCTGTCGGCGATCAATGGCTACGTCAACACGCTTATTGAAGCTGGCAGGGCCGAGCGTATCCAGGAAACAGGCCGGGTTCGGGTTAGCCACAAGGCAGCACAAAAAGCCGTACAGATCTTGCACTCGCTAGATGAGGCCGAGCGCAAATTAACCGAATCACGTACCCGCATTACACGAGGCTAATCATGGCACGCACAACCAATCAGACTGAGGTTACACAACACATCACTAACGATGCAGACACACCAGGCTTGCCGACAATGGCGGATGCATGGAACGAGCTAGCCGTGATCGAGCAGGAAACCAATCAAAACGCCATCGCCGTAGCACGTCAACTTGGTTATGACGGCACGCTTAGCGTTGGGGCATTGGAAGATGAAATTAGGTTTTATCAGCGCCGTACAGTTGAAGGTGTATTGGAATTAGGAAAACGTCTGCTAGTTCTGCAAGAACTAACGCCTCATGGCGAATTTATGAACCGTGTCTCGTTGCTTGGAATTGATCATAGCCTGGCTAAAAAATTCATGAAGGCCACTTGGAAGTTTGCAAAGTTGGAAACGTTTCCAACTTTCAAGATTGGCAGTCAATCTAAGCTGTTAGAGCTTTTAGTCCTAGATGACGGCGAAATCGAGGCCCTGGAATCCGGCGAATCTGTTCGCGGCGTCACCCTGGATAAAATCGAAACCATGTCGGTATCCGAGCTGAAAAAAGCGCTGCGCGATGCCAACGAACGTATCGAAGCCAAAGACCAGGTCATCAAAGACAAAAGCAGCAAGATTGATCAGCAAGCCGAACAGATCGCCGGCCTGGATAATCGTAAACAAAAGCCCATCAGCGCCGACCAAGCCTTGATCGACGCCCGCAGCAATCTGCAAATCACTGCCGTCAACCTGAAAATGGAAGTGGCCTCCAGGATGATGCAGCAAATCAAAACCTTGATGGCCTTGGATGCTTCCCAGCGCCAATACGCGGCGGCGTTGATTATCGAGGTAAAAACCGAGCTGGATATTCTGATCGGCGATTTTGGCCTGCCTAGCGCGATTGATGAAAACCCCGTGCCGGAATGGATGCGCGGCACCGAGTTTGATCCCAATAAGGCCGAGGCATAACCCATGAGCGCCGCGCTGACTGAACGACTGGTAATGATTGCGCATACCGCAAGCCTGGCGGGCCACGGTCAGCGCGGGAAGATTATCAAAGACGCCGCCGAGGAATTGGGGATAAGCACGCAAACCTTGCACCGCAAGCTGGGTCAAGTCGCCGTGCGGCAGCCACGCAAGCGGCGCGCCGACCGGGGCGATATGGCCCTGAGCCGTGACGAAGCCAAAATCATCAGCGGCTACGTGATGGAGCACATCCGTAAGAACAACAAAAAAACCAAGTCGATACAGCAGGCAGTCAGCGAGTTGCGGGTTAACGGCGAAATCGTTGCCGGCCGTATCGATACTGAGACCGGTGAAATTGCCCAGCTGTCCGACGGTGCGATTCACCGCGCGCTGCGCAGCTACGGCTTGCATCCGGAGCAACTATTAGCCACTGCCCCGGTAACGACCATGATCAGCAAACACCCAAACCACGTCTGGCAATTAGACGCCTCGCTGTGTGTGCTTTACAAGCTGCCGGAACACCCTGGCTACGGCATCACCGAAGTGGACAGTGTGGACCGCTATAAAAACAAGCTGGGGAATTTCGCCCGTATCGAACACAAGCTGGTACAGCGCTATCTGATTACCGATCACGCCACGTGCTGTGTCTTCATCTGGTACGCCATGGGCGGCGAGAGCACGGATAGCCTGTGCCGGTTGCTGGTCGAGGCCATTCAACAGCGCGGCCAGTTTCCGTTTTATGGCATTCCGCACATGCTGTACGTGGACCGGGGCAGCGCTAACCGCTCGGCGATCTTCCGCAACTTGTGCCAGGCCCTGGGCATACGTCTGGAGTTCGCCCAACGCGCCCGCGCCAAAGGCCAGGTCGAGAAAATGCACGACGTAGTCGAGCTGGGTTTTGAATCCGGCCTGAAGATGGCCGCCGACGTGAGAGACGTGGACGCGCTAAACCGTATGTCGCACCAATGGATGCATTGGTTTAACGGCACCCAAAAGCACAGCCGCCATGGCATGACCCGTTATGCCGCTTGGCAGTTGATCAAGCCTCACCAGTTGTTGACCACCAGCCTGAGCACTGACGAGCTATTGCTACTGGCGAAAGAAAGCCCTGTCGAGCGCAAAGTCACACCGGGCCTAACCGTTAACTTCGATAGCTACGAGTGGAGCGTGAAAGACATCCCCGGCGTGATGGTGGGTGAGCAACTACTGATTACCCGCTGCGCGTTCGAGGCCGATGCTGCGCATGCGGTATTGCACGACGAACATGGTCGCGAGGTATTCCACCAGCTGCCCAAGGTCGAGAAAGATGCGACATGGGGCTGGCGAACCGATGGCGCGGTATTTGGCGAGGAGCACAAGCGCTTTGTCGATACCCCGGCCCAAACCGACCTTAAAGCCCTGGAGCGTCTGGCGATGGATGCCGAGACGGATACCGAAGCAGAGACCAAGCGCAAAGCCAAGGCTGTGCCGTTTGCCGGTCGTATCGATCCTTACAAGCAAGCCAAGGATTACCAACACCCGGCCTATTTCCCGCAACGCGGCACCGATGCCGAACTGGCAACGCCCACCCGCGAGCTACTGCGCATGAACACCGTGCAAATGGCGAAATGGCTGGCCGGCCACTTGGGTAGCGAGTATCAGCCGAGCATGTTGGCCGACTTAACGAAAAGGTTTCCGGACGGCGCGACCGAGCCGGAATTGGAACAAGTATTGGCCGATCTGGCTGCGGGCCGTTCCGCAGGCGGCAAGGCTAGATTGCAGGCGGTGTGAGATGGATAAATTTATCGAGAAGTGGAAATGCACAGAGTGCGCAGGCCCTGATTACCCTTGCTTTATCGAAATTCATTCTGGAGGTAGTGAGCCAACGGAAGATTTTAAAAAAAGATCGAGATTTTATAAGCGGCATTGTCCCGCTGATAACAGCAGGTTTCCGCAATGGGAAAAGGTTTTGAACGAGCAACAAAAAATCGAAGTGAAACAACGCAACTGCGAACACGTTTGGCAATGGAATCCAATCGCCGGTGATGGTCGTTATTGCATGAAATGCGGTAAGAGCGAACTTACCGACGATGACTAATCGAGGAGGAAGTATGCAAAGAACAGAAACAATAATCTGGATACCGGTCGGCGAACGCTTGCCGGATGATGAAACAACGGTGCTGGTTGACCACCCGGCTTTTGATGAACCGGTCTGGTTGGGTTATCACTGCGATGGCATGTGGTTTACCGTCGATGGCAATCCGCTGCCTGCTGGCCTGGTCAAGGGCTGGTCTGATATGCCGATGGGGATGTCGATATGAAAGCCTTTCTGATCATCGAAGACAACCCTGATGTGCCCGGCGGTATCCAGGTCAACGTGATGCATCAACCCACGCAAGCCGAGATCGATGCCGGTGTGAATACTCGCAGCACCGTCGCCGGCATGATGGCGAAAGAGGCTTACGACCATATCCACGAAATCGTCGATACCGCCAACCAGCTGGCTGCGAATGTGCGGAAACGGGTGGAGCAGCGGAAACCGGAGCAAAACCAATGCTTGCACTAAAACGCTTTCTGCAACAGCACGGCATCAAGCAAGCCTATGTCGCCCGTAAGGCCGGCATTAGTCCTGCGACGATGGCGCAATTGCTGAATAAGGAGATCTGGCCGACAACGCCTGCGCGTCATCAGTTGCAAGCCGAGATTGCCAGCGTGCTGATTAAGTTGGGTGTTGAGTCTGTGGACTTGATGCTATTTGAAGCCGTCCCGACTGCGCCAACAGCCGAGACAGCAAATGAAAACGCGGATAACGCCGCGCCCACACTGACCGAGGAGGTCGCTGACATGTTACTACGAAAACAAACCCTATCGCCACAGGCCAAAAAAGCTTTCGGCCTGTTTCGCGATCCCTTCACCGACGACGTGCTGGAGCCGACGGATTTATTCATGACGCCCGACGCCCGCGCCGTGCGTGAGCATTTGTGGAGCACGGCCAAGTTCGGCGGCTTCCTGGCTATCGTCGGCGAGTCCGGCGCCGGTAAGTCTACGTTGCGCGAGGATCTGGAAGAACGTATCCACCGCGAGAACGCGCCGATTGTGGTGATGGCGCCTTACGTGCTGGGCATGGAAGACAGCGACCAGAAAGGCAAACCGCTTAAATCCGCCAGCATTGCCGACGCGATGATCCGCGCCCTGGCACCGCTGGAAAACCCCAAGCGCACGCTGGAGTCCAAAGCCGCCCAGCTGCATAAGCTGCTGAAAGACAGCCGCCGGGGTGGTAACAGCCATGTGCTGATTATCGAAGAGGCCCACGGCTTGCACAAACAAACCCTCAAGCACCTGAAGCGCTTCCTGGAGCTGAAGGACGGCATGAAGCCCTTGGTCTCGATCATCCTGATCGGCCAGACCGAGCTGAAAACCAAACTCAGCGAGTCATCGCCCGACGTGCGGGAAGTAGTGCAGCGCTGCGAGCTGGTGGAGTTGCCGCCGCTAGATGCGCATTTGGAGGGCTACTTGCGCTTTAAATTCGAACGGGTCGGCGCGGATCTGGCTGCGATCGCCGATCCGACCGCACTGGATGCGATCCGGGGCCGGCTGATCTTCAGCAAGTCCACGACCAAAACCCGCGAAACCGTCAGCCTGATGTATCCGCTGATGGTTAACAACCTGGTCACCGCTGCGATCAATCAAGCGGCGTTGCTGGGCTTCGATAAATTGACAGCCGATTTGATTCGGGAGGTGTGAGATGAGACGTGTAATGCCTAGGATTTATGACCCGGTCCCTAAGTTGCTGCAAATCCAGGCGGAAAAAAACGCCAGGATTGAAGCGTTCCAGCGCTGGGCCGACGAACAGCGCAGCAAAAAGCACGATGTATCGGCGGAGTTGGGCGCATCGTATTTTTCGTTTGGCATCACCCTGCTGATACTCGGTGCAGCCGTGTGCGGCATTATGAAAACCGGAGGCCTGTAATGGATGCGGCATTGTTGATCATCGGCCTGGTGATGGCTGGCATCGGTTACGGCATCGGCTTTTTTAGTTGTGCCCTGCTGTCAATGGGCTATGAATTGGAAGGCGAGGCCGCGCGGCATGTGCCGGCCTGCGCTGTGATTGAGGCGCTTAGCAAGCAGGTGCGCCGCTACCGGTTGGCCGTGGTGTGGGTGTTTGTGCTGATGTTTATTGCGCTGTTGCTGGCGATTGGGAGTAACTGGTCATGACTGACAGCGACCAATTAAGCCAGGCTCAAGTGGCAGAGCTGTTAGATGTTAATCGCCACATGCTTAGCAAGGCTGCGCCGTATCTGCCCGACTTCCCCATCGCCCGGCAGGTTGGCGGCCGGCGCCGGCGTTATCAACGTGCTTAGGTGCTGGCCTGGGCACAAGGCCGAGATGTTAAAGCCCTGGTCAGTGCCGGCGGCTCGCAGGCCCGTGCTGGCGGGCTGGATGACGAATCAACCCAGTTTAACGCCCGCTGCCGGGCATTAATTACCGGCGCGTTCGCCCCGGCTGACCAGCGCAGCCGCACCGAGTTAAAAAAGCTGGTGGCGCGGCAATGTCATAAGCCGGGCAAACGCTTAATCGTCACTATCGTCCCCGATTGGATGCAAGACCAACGCGGATTCGAAACCCCAAAAACCAAAATCATTGAGAGGCATATATGACCACCACCACCGTTTACCGTCAGGACAGCTACGGCCGCCAGGTGCCGCAGGACCGCATTCCGCCAATCGATTTGTTGCGCGACGATACGGTAAAAGCCATCGTCACCAACGCCACGGCTTTGCAAAAAGAAATGCAGGCCTGGAAGCATCAAGTGCTGGCCGACATCACCGCGTTTTGCCAAATCTCCGCCGAGCAATACGGCGTTAAATGGGGCGGCAAAAAGGGCAACATCAGCCTGGTCAGCTACGACGGCAAGTACAAAGTGGTGCTGGCCGTCAGCGACAACCTGGCATTTGACGAGCGCTTGCAAGTGGCTAAAACGCTGGTCGATGAATGCATCCACGAATGGACGCAGGACAGCAATAGTGAGATCAAGGTGTTGGTTGAACATGCTTTCCAGACCGACCGCGAGGGCAAGATCAATACCGGCAGAATCTTTAGCTTGATGCGGGTGAAGATTGAGCACCCCAAGTGGCTAAAAGCCATGGACGCATTACGCGACAGCATCCAAGCCACGTCGACCAGCCAGTATTTGCGCTTGTACGAGCGGGTTGGCGAGGGTGACAAGTATAAACAGATCTCGATGGACATTGCGGGGTTATAGCCATGGACGAATTTGAAAAAAGCCTGATAGCGGATTTCATCAACGAGCAATGGCTCTTGTTCTTAAGGTTCTGCGCCGAGCGCGATCTGGATGAAGATGAAGCCGAAGCGATAATCAAAAAGTTGACGGAGGAATGATGCAACACAGCAACCGTACCCAACAATTTGACCGCAAACACTTTTACACCTTGCTGGCCGTCGGCAAGGCCGAGCTGGGCTTTGATGACGAGTTTTATTACGGCATTTTCCTGCCCACCCATGGCGCCACGCTGAAGGATGGCCGCTATTCAGCGACCACCATGAGCAATACACAGTTGTTTACCGCCCTCGAGGACATGCGCACCAAGGGCTTTAAACCTAAGCATAAAAGCGGTAACGGTAATGGCAAGCAAAGCCGCGCCCTAGCAGACGACGGCCAAAGCCGGAAGATCCGCGCCTTGTGGCTGGAGCTGCATACGGCTGGCAAGGTGCGCAATCCGGATGAATCGGCGCTGTGTGCTTATGTCAAACGCCAAACCGGCGTAGAGGCGTTGCAATGGTTGTCTAGCGATCAGGCCAGCAAGCTGATCGAGTCGTTGAAAAAGTGGCTATCCAGGCCGGCAAAATGATTACTGCGGCGGACATTCTAAGTGATCTGGAGGCCTACACCTTTCGCCGGGTGTTGGCCGCCGGTCATCCGGAGAAAACCGCTTTGGCCTGTTCGCGGGCCTTGTTCGACTGCTTGTTTCTTAACTTCCGCAAGCAGTACATGTACGTGCCCACGACAGACAAAGCCGCGCAGAAAACCCGCTACGAAGAGATCTGGAACGCGTTCACTGGGCACAACCACGCCGAGCTGAGTATGCGGTACCGGCTCAGCGTGCCACAGATCTACAGCATTACGAAATTGATGCGGGCCAATAACATCCGTCAACGCCAGCACGACCTGTTCCCGCTGCCGGACGAAGAGGCCGACAAGCCGTTAACGCTGGTGGTACTTGAGGACTACCTGCCCGCCGATCTGGAACGCGCCGGCCTGCCGCTGGAGCTTGCCATCCAGGTTGCAAGTGAAGTGGCCATCCACCTATGCGCCACTTATCCGGGCATTTCGGTACGCATGACCGAATCGCTGTGGCAAAAACGCCAGCAACCGGGCAATGATGATTTGTTTGGCTCGGACGAAGCTGAAGCGATTTAAGGCCCGAAAAGCGCTTTAGGCGCTGTCGTTGTCGGCGCATGGGCTTTAAAATCGCGCTATAAAGGCCATAAATCGTTTATAAACGTTTTCAGAATAGGAATTAGAATGCAAGATTACGACTTTTCGATTAAGCCCGATGGCAACGGTATTTATCCAGTGTCTAAAATGAGCCCAGAAGAATTAGAACTATATCAAGCGGCCTATCGGAAAAAATACATTGAGCGTCATTATCGATTTAACAGATCTCGCGATAGAAAATCATTTGCTGCTTGGTTAGCCGCCCGCCCGCCTTCTAAAATTATTAGCTACAGCATGTCGAACGACGTGGCTATGGATTTGGAAATCTGGATAGAATGGAAAATCAACGGCCAGAGATTTTGTTTAATTCGGAATATTGATTGCCAGCAGTATCAAGATTGGAGAAGATTCGTCGCGTTCGTAATTAAAGAAATGCGCTATCAAAAGCGCATCGCAACCAGTTAGTAAATTCGCTTGTATTAAACCCCTTTAATCCCCCGCCGTAACCTGGGTCGCTACACTGCGGCCCATGAGCAAATTACTCCCCCATATCGCCGCCTGTTTGTTTTCGCTGTCGCCATCCGATGATGGCGCTATGCAGTTATTTCCGGCGGGCACGTTCGACGCCTCGCGCGGGGCTTTGCGCGGCAAAGGACCTTGGAAGATTGACGCCGACATTGCCGGGCGAGTCATTGCTGCCGTGTCCAAGCGTAAAAGCGACATCTGCATCGATTACGAGCATCAATCCATTTTGACCGCGAAAAACGGTCAGCCAGTCATCGCGGCTGGCTGGATTAGTCCGCAGTCATTGGAATGGCGCGAGCCGCCGGCAGCGTATCCGGGCTTGTTTGCCGTTAGCCCCAAATTAACCGCTGTCGCTTCTGCGCATATTGCCCGTGACGAGATTCGCTATGTGTCGCCGGTATTTACTTACGACCCCAAAACCGGGGAAGTGCTGGACATCATTAATGTCGCCTTGACCAACAACCCCGCTATCGATGGCATGCAAGCTGTGACTGTTGCCGCTGCATCCATGCTGGCTGCCGATTTATCAAACACTCCCACGGAGAACCCCATGGAACTAGACGAACTATTGGAGCGCCTGCGCTACCTGTTCAACTTGCCCACGCTTGCAGCGACCAATGACATTATCGCGGAGCTGGACAAAGCCAAATCACTACTGGCCGCGCAGCCAGCCGCTACCAGTCTGCTCGATCTGTTGGATTCCACCAAAGCGGAAGTGGCCGCGCTATCTGCCCAGTTGGCGGATGCCTCAGCCGAGCCAGATCCGACTTTATACGTTCCGATTGCCGTAGTGACCGAGTTACGCGGCAAGTTGGCGGCGTTGTCCAGCGACTCTGTTGAGTTGCAAGTGGCTAAGTTGATCGAACAAGGTGAGTTGGCAGGCAAGATCCTCGGCGATGCCGAAAAGGCCTGGGCAACGTCACTGGGTAAAAAAGATTTGGCGGCGCTATCGGCTTATCTGGACAGCGCGACCGGTATTGCGGCTCTGTCGGGCATGCAAACCGAAAAAACAGATGTGCCTAAAACCGAGGTGGCCGTGCTGAGCGCTGAGCAAAAGCAGGTCTGTAAAAACATGGGCCTAAGCGAAGCCGCTTATCTTGAATCATTACAGGAGATCCAATAATGGCTGCATTAACTACTGATCGCGCTGCAACGATACAGCGGGAAAACGAGCGTTATTCGTTCCCGGCTGCGGCGGCAACTAAATTCTATAAAGGCGGCATTGTGGCGATCAACGCCAGCAATGTACTTGTCAAAGTCACTGCTGCCATAGGTCTAAAAGTGGTGGGAATTGCCGAGGAGGGAATCGACAACTCTGCCGGGGCGGCCGGTGCTGTCCGTGTGCCAGTAAGGCGCGGCTTGTTTCAGTTCGTCAATGGGGAGTCCATCGTCCTCTCCGATATCGGCGCGGCGGCCTATGCCAACGATGACCAAACCATTTTCAAAACCGCGACCGGTCGCAGCCAGGTGGGCATCATTCGTGATGTCGACAGCAACGGCGTCTGGGTGGAAATTTAAGGAGACCTAGATGTTAATCAACCAAGCCAATATCAACGCGCTGTTTTCCGGTTATAACGCCGCCTTTAAAGGTGGTCTGCGCGATCCACAAACTGAGGTCTATTACCCGCAGCTGGCTACGGAAGTGCCTAGCACGACCAGCCAGGAAATTTACCCCTGGCTAGGCCAGTTTCCAAAATTGCGCGAGTGGATCGGCGATCGCCAATTGAAAAACATGTCCGCCAGCGGCTATGTGATCGAAAACAAAGACTTTGAGGGGACGGTGGTCGTGCCGGCCAACGCCATCAAAGACGATCAGTACGGTATTTACGCACCAATGTTTCAGGAAATGGGTTACGCGGCCCGTGTCCACCCGGACGAATTGATTTTTAGTTTGATCGCCGCCGGCAATACGACGGTCTGCTATGACGGCAAAAACTTTTTTGATACCACGCATCCGGTCGGCTCAGGTACTGTCTCCAACTACGGCGGTGGCGCCGGCAATATGTGGTGCTTGCTGGATACGCGCCGGGCCCTAAAGCCGTTTATCTATCAGAAACGCCAGGACTATAACCTGATCAGCATGGATGGCCAGCTGGACGAAGTCATGTTTATGCGTAAGGAAATCCGCTTCGGCGTCGATGCCCGTGTAAATGCCGGCTTTGGCTTTTGGCAGCAAGCGTATGGTTCAAAAGCAACCTTGGACGCCGCAGCATTTAACACCGCCATGGCTGCAATGATGAGCGTGCAATCCGATGAAGGCCGGCCGCTGGGCATCCGTCCCAATCTGTTGGTCTGTGGTCCCAGCAACCGCGCGGCCGCATTGACAGTCGTCAAAGCCGACACGATCCCGTCAACAGCCGGTACCGCCAGTCAAACCAACATCAACAAAGATGCGGTCGACGTATTGGTTGTGCCTTGGTTGCCATAATAAATAGCCCACTGGGCAAGGACGCCCGCCTTTTGAGAGACAAAACATGATTCATATTACATCGAGCATACATGGGGTTGAGGTTGCTGGCGTCAGGCACCCGAATATTACAGTGCATTATCAAGACGACACGTTTACCAGTGCCCAGCTGGAGGCGTTTGAGGCTGCCGGGTTTTTGACAGTGCAGTTTGACTCTGACGAGCCCGTTGCGGAGACAGTGAGCGATCAAGCTGGTTCTGACGAGCCAGATGCTGAGGCTGGTAGCGATCAAGCTGGTTCTGACGAGCCCGTTGCAGAGGCTGATAGCGATCAAGCTGGTTCTGACGAGCCCGTTGCAGAGGCTGATAGCGATCAAGCTGGTTCTGACGAGCCCGTTGCAGAGGCTGGTAGCGATCAAGCTGGTTCTGACGAGCCAGTGCAGAGGCTAAAGGCTCAGGCAAAAAAAAAGCCAAAAACTAGCCCCATAGGTGAATAATATGTTGCCTCTCAATCCAGTGATAAGTAATGGCAAGTGGTCGCTTGGTAGTGCGTCCAGCGATCGTGCCGCTGAAGTATCGCCATCACGCCGCCCGATACTGATTGCAATAGGCCACAGCTTTGTAGCGCAGGATTCGCCGACCATTGATGCATTTTACAGCGCGACATCCGGCAATGTGACAGTCGGTGGCTCTACTAATGCAGGCGTCACTGCGGTTAGTCATCTGTTGTATTTCAACGCGCTGACATTATGTACATTTGATTACTTGCTCTGTGACATTCCGGCGGCTCAAATCACGCCGTTGTCTACCAGCAAATTTACGAACGGCATCTATGGCGCTAGTGGGCAAACGCTGATCAACGTCATTGATACAGCATGCGATGTGTTATTCCGTCGCACGTTAGTGTTAGCGGATGGTGCGCCGGTATTTTGCCTATTTGATCCATGGATAAACGATCTCAATGCCAATGATGTTGCAGGATATTGGCAAGCAATTTGGCGCACCTGGTTGCGCATACAGTCCAAAGCGATTGATGCGGGTATCACGCCGATCCTGCATTCGCCGTCTCCATCTACATATATCAACACGCCTAACAAAAGCGCAAACTGGTACAAAGTGCGTGACCTAGTGCTATCAGAAGGCATAAAAAATACGGACATTATTGCCGTGAATACCTCAGACCTGTACCGCAATACTGCTCAAGCATCTGGGTACCCGTGGCCGTTGGGCTATGCATCAGATGCAGAGGCGGTGGCGCTAACCGGTCACGCAAATGGCAAAGTATACTCACTGTTTAACCGACATGCCGATGCCGCTGGCGGGAATGGATTACATCGCAATGCAAGGGGGCAGGCGCTGTGC
>Ga0123393_1007040_pt1 | contig 32202 bp, 29 predicted proteins | sample T6HHNH4metaT_FD_89921 | JGI IMG/M metagenome (GOLD analysis project Ga0123393, IMG submission 89921) | Methane-oxidizing artificial microbial communities from Washington, USA to study methane cycling - T6-HHNH4 metaT (Metagenome... | ecosystem: Engineered > Modeled > Simulated communities...
ACGTTATGGTGGTGAAGTTTCGGTATTGAAGGCTTTGACCGGTGGCGATCCAGTGCGCATGGAAAAGAAAAATCAGCAACAATCCGGCAGTTTTGTATTTCAGGGTGTTGTCGTAGTTGCATCCAATGAGGCGATCCAAACGGCGGACTATACCAGCGGCTTAATCAGGCGGCGGATGCCGGTAACGTTCAACCGGAAAGTGACCGATGCCGACAAAGCCAAGTGGGCGGGTTTGGGCGGTATAGAAACGGTTATGCACAATGAGTTGCCCGGCCTTTTGAACTGGGTGCTGGCGATGACGGATGATGAGGTCAAAGCAGTTGTCGGTGGCATTAATGGCCAGATGACGCAATCGCAACGGGAGCATTTGGTCGAAACCAATAAAATTGCCGCTTGGCTGGATGACAATATCGTAATCAATACTGATGCGGTTGTTTATGTGGGTTGCAGTATGAAGAAGAAAACTAATCCGGATGAGGTTGCTAACGCGAGATTGCACAAGCTCTATGCCAACTATGAGCTTTGGTGTGATGAGGCTGCGGTAAATCCGGTTGCGCTACAGCGGTTCACGGCGAATGTCGTTGATGTGTGCAAGCAACTGCATATTGCGGTTTCTGCGATGAACAAGGACAAGCACGGCAAGCCGATAAAAGGGCTGGCGATCAGAACTGATTTGCACTTTAGCTATACGACCCCGGTTACTCGTAGGATATTGGGTGATGAAGAAAATACCCATGATGACCAAGCGGTGACGAAGCAAGCCCTTGATAGTGATGATGTTGACGAAGATGATGGTGTTTTTTTTGCTGCAACAATTGCACCCGATGAAAACGATGTGGAGGTGTTTTGATGAGCGCTTTAACCAAAATCCGCAAGGCTGGATTTGTCGTCAACTTGTCTGAGGGCGGGGTCGAAATCAGGCCTTCATCCCGCCTAACTGAACAGCAACGGAATTTCATCAAGACTCATAGAGAAGAAATCCTCGCGGAGTTGATCGTTGATCAAGCCAAGATGCGCTTCAGTCACTGGCGAATTGTCTCTCAAGGAAGAAAGCGAGAAATAACCATCATCCCGCCGCAGACGATGGACGAAATGCAACATGTGTATAGAAGCGCTGATTTGATTGAGCCGCTTGTGGACTTGCCGGAGTGACGGAAAATCGAAAGCTTACTGGCTGATCACCTTGTCATAAAGCCCAACAAATATCAGTGGCAATACTTTGATTCATGAACATCGTGAGTTCAAAAAGTCACTCCAAGCTTGCGCAAAAAAAATGTTACCCAACCTTGGTGAGCTCAATCCATTGATACATAAGGCTTGCAGAGTTATACCGCGAAAGTTGCGAAAGTCACTCTGCAAAAACTCACAATTGATTTCGGAAAAACACGATGGGCGGATTTGGCAGTGGTAGGCTTTCGGACATTAAAAGCACCGACTATTACCGCACTATCGATATTCGAGAATGGCTGCCCCAAAGGCTGATTGAGTCAGCGGGATGTTTCACCGTTTCCTGGTTCCGTAATGGCAAACCGAACGGGAAAATGAATGTTAGAGTCGAAGCCAATCAGGTGAGGTTGTCGTACTCGGTTCGTATTGATCGAGGCGACTGGCAATATCTGAATTACTCCATAGGCTTGCAAACTACTGGTTGTCATTTTGGCGGCAGGCGATATTGGTTTTCCTGCCCGGCTCTTGGTTGTGGAAAGCGTGTTGCTGTGTTGTATATGGGCGATAAATATTTTGCCTGCCGGAAGTGTTGCCAACTTGCCTACTCATCCCAGCGAGAAACTTTGGAGGACAGAGCCATTCGTAAAGTGGATAAGATCAGGGAAAAATTGGAATGGGAACCGGGCTTTCTGAATGGACGTGGCTTGAAGCCAAAGGGAATGCATTGGAAAACCTTTCATCGACTTTGGGCTGAACACGATAAGTTTGTAGGTCGAGCGATCAGTGGCTACACTGCTTAAACTAAGTAAGAGTTGGGTCTAGCCAAGATTCAAGGGCCGACCTCCCTCAATTTGGGGTAAAACTCAAAAGTGTTACCTTTATAGTTACCTTTTGGGTTTTATTTGTTTTTAAGTGTAGTTAAATCAATTTGTTGGCCTTATATTCAAGACCGCCCGTCGTACCATTTGAAGATGCACGCAAGTGCAAAGAAGTGCAAAAACCCGCGAATCTTCTGGGCTCGCGGGTTTTTTATTGTCCAGCGACATATACAACTAAAAATATTACTTTTTTGCTACCGAGCCTATAGTGCCTGAAAAAAGGTAACAAAATGGCGGTTAAGGAATAAGCCAATCAAGGAAGTCAAATCGTCTGAAATATTGGCAGTGCTAAAGCCGATGTTGATAAACGGCAGCTTGAAACGGCCCACCGGTTCCACGCTGAAATCAGTTCGATCTTTGCTTATGCGATTGTCCACAACTTTACCGACTACGACCCGGCGCAATCCGTCGCCAAACAGATGCCTGCGCAAAGGGTTGAACACCGAGCTGCAATCATCGACCCAAAACTTGTAGCGCAATTGCTCAGGGATATAAGCAACTATCAGGGCACCTTTGTAGTTCAATCGGCATTCAGGCTTTCGCCTCTAATGTTTCAACGGCCCGGCGAAATCCGACAAATGCTTTGGGCTGATGTTGACCTAGTGGCGCGGGAATGGCGGCCCTATGTGTCTAAAACAGACTTTCATCATATCGTGCCGCTATCAAACCAAGCTATTGACATACTGGAAGCCGTCCAACCGCTCACGGGTGGCGGCCAGTATGTCTTTCCGTCAAGTCGGGGCGATGGACGGCGAATGTCGGATAACACTATCAGAACAGCACATAAATCGTTAGGTTATGATTCAGACGTAATGACAGCACACGGCTTCAGAACCACGGCATCAACCCTGCTAAATGAACAAGGTTGGTCACCCGATGCTATTGAACGACAATTGGCTCACGCTCCACGTGACCAGGTAAGGGCCCCCTATAATCGAGCGCAATACCTCGAAGAGCGGCGGCGGATGATGCAGAGCTGGGCTGATTACCTCGATGGCTTGAAGGCCGGCACTCAAGTAATACTGTTCAGAAAACAAGGGTAAGACTTAGCGCATCGCCTGCCGCGCGGCTTGAGCCAAGAACCCGGAACGGGTAGCGCCATGAGCTTTGGCGTATTCGTCAATACGAGTCAGCAACAGCTTAGGCAATGTAATATTGATCTTCTCGGCTGGGCCTAAATACCGTTCTACCGGCACTTCTACGATAGACCACACCCATCCGGCAAATTCTGGGTTTGCTTGGTGTTCCGCTAGCGTTTTGCCGGGTGGAATCATTGCACCATCTTCGATAACTGTTTCGCACCATAGATCAATGGCTTCTTTCGCGTTTTCGAATGCCTCGTCCAGGGTGTCGCCTGCCGAAAAGCAACCCGGCAAATCGGGCACCACTACGCCAAAAGCATGATCCTCATCACCTGGTTCTATCGCAACAAAAAATCTCATACCTTCAACTCCGCTTGTTTTAACAGCTTGTTTACCAACCCTTTGCCTAAATCGCGCTTTGGATGCGGCACCGTCAAATGCCCCGGCTTAACCGGGTGAACAAAGATGTGATGACTACCTTTAACGCTACGCAGCGTCCACCCATCATCTTCAAGTAGCTTGATTAGTTGCCTGCTATTCATGGTGTGTATTATAACCACCATGGGGTGGCTGACAAGTCGGCGCTCCCTTTGGTATTGGAATCTTCTTGGGATGTAATGAATCACTAATCATCGATTTCTAAGTCACTCGATTTCAAAGGGCCGCCGGATTACATGGCGGGCTGTAAGTCATCGCATATTGACTCAAGAAACGGATCAAACGTATCGATATCGTGCAGCACATTGAAATCATCTTCCAATTTGCGGCCACCAAGACTTTCTGCCGGGTTTTCACAAAGGCCATACTACACAGCGAGCTTTTTAGCAGTGGATAATGCTCTAATCGCACCTCGCAGTTGCTCTAAAGCCCATAATTCGTGAAAGCGTGAATTTAGAATGCCGAAGTTAGAGTTGTCCAAGCGAGCGATGAAGGCAATTGCGTGGCTTGGCAAAACCGTTGATTGTTTCCATTTGAATAGCCTATGCTTTGCCACTGCCTCTAGCGCGCAGCCACACACAGCACGTCGTAGGGATTTTAAGATAATATTCAGCGCTTCAGACTCAGCCAAACTTGAGGTTGCATTTTTAGGTACAGGGATGTTTTCATCAGCGGCGAGTCAGGACTTATTCAAGGTTTACAAGGATTTTTCCCGGAAATGAATAACAAAAAAAACCTCAGCGAACGTGACATCTGCACCAAATTTATCACGCCGGCCCTAACGGCCGCCGGCTGGGATTTGCTCAGCCAGATTCGGGAAGAAGTCGCTTTCACCAAAGGCCGCATTATCGTGCGCGGCAAACTGCATACGCGCGGTGAACAAAAACGCGCGGATTACATCCTCTACCATCAAGCGAATATGCCGCTGGCCGTCATCGAGGCCAAGGTCAACAGCCTCAGCGTGGGTGCGGGTATGCAGCAAGCGCTGCACTATGCCGAAACTCTCAGCGTGCCGTTCGTATTCAGTTCCAATGGCGACGGCTTTCTGATGCATGATCGTACCGGCTTGTCCGACAAGACGGAGCAACTGCTGGCGCTGGACGCCTTCCCGTCACCGGCCGAACTATGGCAGCGTTATTGCCGATGGAAAGGCTTGGAGACAGACGCCGCTCGTCACACTGTAGAAATGCCGTACTACGATGACGGCACCGGCCGCGCGCCGCGTTATTATCAAGCCAATGCCATCAACCGCACGGTGGAAGCGGTAGCCAAACAACAGCAGCGCATCTTGCTGGTGATGGCGACCGGCACCGGCAAAACCTACACCGCATTCCAGATCATCTGGCGCTTATGGAAATCCGGCGCGAAAAAACGCATCCTGTTTTTAGCCGACCGTAATATCTTGGTGGATCAAACCAAAAACAACGACTTCAAACCGTTTGCCGCGGCGATGACCAAAATCAGCAAGCGGCAGGTCGATAAAAGTTACGAGATTTACCTGTCTCTATATCAAGCCGTCACCGGCAGCGAAGAAGAGCAAAATATCTACAAACAATTCTCTCCCGACTTTTTCGATTTGATTGTCATCGACGAATGCCATCGGGGTAGCGCAGCAGAAGACTCGGCCTGGCGCGACATTCTGGCCTATTTTTCCTCCGCTACCCATATCGGCTTAACCGCCACGCCCAAAGAAACCAAAGACGTATCCAGTATTGTTTACTTCGGCGAACCGGTCTATACCTACAGCCTTAAACAAGGTATTGAAGATGGCTTTTTAGCGCCCTACAAAGTGGTGCGCATCGACATCGACAAAGACCTGCAAGGTTGGCGACCCAGCAAAGGTCAAACCGACAAAAATGGCCAACTGATAGAAGATCGGGTGTATAACCAGATCGATATGGATCGCATCCTGGTACTGGAAAAACGCACTGAACTGGTCGCCAAGAAAATCACCGAATTTCTGACTGCCACCGATCCTTACGCCAAAACCATCGTGTTTTGCGATGACATCGACCACGCCGAACGCATGCGCCAAGCCTTGGTTAACCTGAACCCGGAGCGGGTCAAGGAAAGCCGCAAATACGTCATGCGCATTACCGGCGATGAACTCGAAGGCAAGGCCGAACTGGATAACTTCATCAACCCCGAACAGCGTTACCCGGTCATCGCCACCACCTCCAAACTGATGACGACCGGCGTGGATGCGCAAACCTGCAAACTGGTGGTGCTGGATCAACATATTAAATCGATGACCGAGTTCAAGCAGATCATCGGTCGCGGCACCCGTATCAATGAGGATTACGACAAATACTGGTTCACCATCATGGACTTCAAAAAAGCCACCGAGCTGTTTGCCGACCAGGATTTCGATGGCGAGCCGGTGATGATTTACGCGCCCGAAGGCGAAGCATCCCCCGTGCCGCCTGACGACAATCCCGGCGCTGAAACCGATCATCCCGATTCAGAAACTACCGGAAATACCGGCGATGCCACTGCAGACGAGGGCGACGATGAGCCACGCGGTCGAGTAAAATACGTGCTCGGCGATGTCAGCGTCTATGTGATTGCCGAACGTGTGCAGTATTACGGCCCGGAAGGCAAACTGATCACAGAATCGCTCAAGGACTACACGCGCTCCACCGTGCGCAAGGATTATGCCTCGCTCGATGACTTCCTGCGCCGCTGGACTAAAGCCGAACGCAAAGCCGCCATCCTGCAAGAGCTGGAACAGCACGGCCTGTTGCTGGAGCCGCTGGCTGATGAAGTGGGTAAGGATTTCGACGCCTTCGATCTCATCTGCCACGTCGCCTTTGACCAACCGCCGCTCACTCGTCGCGAGCGCGCCGAGCAAGTCAAAAAGCGCAACTACTTTGCCAAATACGGCGAGCAGGCGCGCCAGATACTGGAAACCCTGTTGGAAAAATACGCCGACACCGGCATAGAAAACATTGAAGACATCAAAATCCTCACCCTGGACCCGTTCAAAAACATGGGTTCCGCCAGTGAACTGGTCTCGGCCTTTGGCGGCAAGCCCGCCTACCTGGCCGCGCTGCAAGAATTAGAAGCCCATCTGTATGCGTAAACGCCGGTTTTTATAATTTTTGTAGTCGATTCTCGTGGGCAGAAAAACTTGCCCACCCACCCTTTGCATATCACTCTTAACAAACATGATAAGCCCCCATTTATGAGCATTTCCGCCACCATTAAATCCATCCAAGACATCATGCGCAAAGATGTGGGTGTCGATGGCGACGCCCAGCGCCTCAGTCAATTGGTGTGGATGTTGTTTTTAAAAATCTTTGACGACCGCGAAACCGAATGGGAGATATTGCAAGACAACTATCAATCGCCGTTGCCGGAGCCGTACCGCTGGCGTAACTGGGCGGCCAATGCCGAAGGCATGACCGGCGATGCGCTGAAATCGTTCCTGGATAACGAGCTGTTCCCCTCCTTGCAGCAACTGCCGGCCAAGGGCGGCGACCAGCGCGCCTACGTCATCCGTTCGGTGTTTGAAGACGCCTACAACTACATGAAATCCGGCCAGCTGATCCGGCAAGTCATCAACAAAATTCAGGAAGGCGTCGATTTCAACAAAGCCCAGGAACGGCATTTGTTCGGCGATATGTACGAGCAATTGCTGCGCGATTTGCAGTCCGCAGGCAATGCCGGCGAATTTTACACCCCGCGCGCCGTCACCGAGTTCATGGTGCGCATGGTCAACCCGCGCCTGGGTGAAAAAGTCATGGACCCGGCCTGCGGCACCGGCGGGTTTCTGTCCTGCGCCATCGAACACATCCGCAAACAGGACGTGAAAACCGTCGATGACGAAGCCCAACTGCAAGCCAGCATCTTCGGTATCGAGAAAAAGCCGCTGCCGCATTTGCTTTGCACCACCAATATGATCCTGCACGGCATCGATGTACCCAGCAATATTCGCCACGACAACACCCTGGCTAGGCCGCTCATCAGCTGGACGCCCAAGGACCGTGTCGATGTCATCGTCACCAACCCGCCGTTTGGCGGCATGGAAGAAGACGGTATCGAAACCAATTTTCCGGCCAGCTTCCGCACTCGCGAAACCGCCGACTTGTTTTTAGTGTTGATCATGCAACTGCTTAAAGCCGGTGGCCGCGCCGCGCTGGTATTGCCGGACGGATTTCTGTTTGGCGAAGGCATCAAAACCCGCATCAAGGAAAAACTGCTGGAAGATTGCAACTTGCACACCATCGTCCGCCTGCCCAACGGCGTGTTTGCGCCGTACACCGGCATCAAAACCAATTTGCTGTTTTTCAGCAAAGGCACGCCCACCCAAAACATCTGGTTTTACGAACACCCCTATCCGCCCGGCGTCAAAAGCTACAACAAAACCAAGCCGATGAAGATCGAAGAGTTTGCGGCGGAGACGGCCTGGTGGGGCAGTGAAGCGGATGGTTTCAGTCAGCGCGTCGAAAACCCGCAGGCCTGGCGAGTAAGTCTGGCAGACATCCAAGCCCGCAACTACAACCTGGATTGCAAAAACCCGCATGTCGGCGAGCAGGAAATCCACGATCCCGAACTGCTGCTGGCGCAATACCAGACCATGCAAGCCGACATTGCCGCCTTACGCGGGCAATTGAAAAATATACTGGCAGAAGCGTTAGCGGACAGGAGGGCATGATGAATACACCGGTGAATATTCAGCCTTTATTTGATCAAGTCCGGCAGGTCATCGACCACGCCCATCAACAACTACGCCATACTGTCAACGATCTCATGGTGCAAAGTTATTGGCACATCGGTCGCTTGATTATCGACGACGAACAAGGCGGTGCGCACCGTGCGGAATATGGCAAGCAAACGCTAAAACAATTATCGGAGAAACTCAGCGCCGAATACGGCAAGGGGTTTTCACCGCAAAATCTTTGGAATTTCCGTCAGTTTTATCTTGAATTCCCAATTCTCTCCACGGCATGGAGAGAATGACAACCCGAATTGCAACGCGACCGGGCTATATTGGAAAATGCCGGTATGCATACTGCCGCATTTACAGGAAAGCGAGATTAGCCATGCCGATCATTAGTCGATTTCTGGGGGTCGTCATCTCCATGTTCTGGAATGACCATGCTCCACCGCACTTTCACGCCAAATATGGCGATTACGAAATTACCGTCAACATTCATACTGGCGTAGTAGAAGGCCAATTCCCACGCCGCGCTTTGCGCCACGTATTGGATTGGTATGAATTGCATCAGGCGGAATTGTTGGAAGACTGGGAGCTATGCCGCAAATCGCAATTACCTAAACCCATAGAACCCTTGGAGTAACGCCATGTTCCTGCATATTAATGAAGCTAAATATCTCGACGAATACAAGGTCGCTGTCACGTTCAATGACGGCAAATCCGGCGTGGCCGATCTCTCCTCTGCGCTCACTGCTGGCGTATTTAAGGTGCTGCAAGACAAAACCGAGTTTGCCAAACTCAGAGTGGATGAAGAACTGGACACCATTAGCTGGCCGAATGGCTTAGATCTGGCTCCGGAATTCGTTTACTTCCAGGCCTTTAAGGATGACCCTCACCTTCAACTGCAATTCAAAGCATGGGGCTATGCAGGCTGATTTGCGGATATTTAAAGGTATGAGCGCCATTCAGCAACTGTTGACCGAACACCTGGATCTCTGGACTGCTGCCGACACCGCGAAAAAATCAGGTCGGGGCCGTGGCGCCGGCACGGCGGCCAGTGTTTATGGCATTAAGAAACTGCGCGAGCTGATTTTGGAACTGGCCGTGCGTGGCAAACTGGTGCCGCAAGATGCTAACGACGAACCGGCCAGTGAATTGCTGAAACGCATACAGGCCGAAAAGGCCAAGTTGATTGCTGAGGGCAAGATTAAGAAAGACAAGGCGCTAGCACCCATAACGGAAAAAGAGATGCCGTTTAATCTTCCACAAAGGTGGAGGTGGGTTAGGCTTGGAGAAGTGCTTGATATGGTTAATGGTCGAGCATTTAAGCCGACTGATTGGATTGCGAAAGGTTTGCCAATTGTAAGAATTCAAAACCTTAACAATTCAGATGCTGTATTTAATTATTGTGATGAAACGTCTGTTGTTGATAGGCACATTATAGATAACGGAAGTTTCTTGATTAGTTGGTCAGGTACTCCTGGTACTTCGTTTGGTGCTTTCATTTGGAATGGTGGTAAGGCAGCATTAAATCAACATATATTTTCTTGCTTTCAGATTGGTGAACCGTACTTTGATAAATTTTTAGCGATGGCAATTAATGCAAGGCTGGAAGAGCTAATAGCCAAGGCTCACGGAGGCGTTGGTTTACAGCACGTCACCAAAGGGAAGCTTGAGGCTTTGGCTCTTATATTGCCGCCCCTCGCTGAACAACACCGCATCGTCGCCAAAGTTGATGAGTTGATGGCGCTGTGTGACCAACTGGAAACCCAGCATATCAACGCCGCCGAAGCGCACGAAAAACTGGTCAGCCACTTGCTCGGCACGCTCACTTCCACAACCGTTCGTCCTGAGCTTGTCGAAGGACCATTAGCAAAAGATGCCGCTCATGCTTCGACAAGCTCAGCATTTATGCCCTATAGGGTACGAACGGAATCTTTTGCCGAAAATTGGCAGCGCATCGCCGCGCATTTCGACACCTTGTTCACCACCGAAGCCAGCATCGATGCCCTCAAGCAAACCTTGTTGCAACTGGCGGTAATGGGCAAGCTAGTGCCGCAAGACCCAAACGACGAACCGGCTAGCGAATTACTCAAGCGCATCCAGGTAGAAAAAGCCAAATTGATTGCGGAAGGCAAGATCAAAAAAGATAAACCGCTGCCCCTGATAACTGGCGATGAAAAGCCATTCGATTTGCCGCAGGGGTGGCAGTGGGTGCGGCTGGCGGATTTATTAGCATTGGTGACTGACGGTGATCATCAGGCTCCTCCAAAATCAGAATCAGGTGTTCCATTTTTAGTTATAGGTAACTTAAATACGGGAGATGTTTTACTTGAAGGCTGTAGATTCGTAACTGAGGAATACTACGAAAAATTGGATTGGGGAAAGAAGCCCAGCAGAAATGACCTTTTGTACACTGTTACAGGTTCGTATGGGATTCCAATCAAAGTAAATGTTTCTGATCGCTTCTGCGTTCAGCGACACGTTGCGATATTAAAAGTGGTTCAGTCAACACCAACTAACTATCTAGCTTTTCTACTTAAATCCAAGTATGCATTTCAGTACGCAACTGAGATTGCTACAGGAATTGCACAGAAAACAGTTCCACTATCGGGGCTTAGGATAATGCCAATAGCTTTACCTACGGGTGCCGAACAACACCGCATAGTCGCCAAAGTCGAAGAACTAATGGCCCTCTGCGACCAACTAAAAGCCCGCCTCGCCGCCGCCAATCAGTTGCAGCAAAAGCTGGCGGATGGGATGGTTGAGCGGGCCATCATGTCGTGATGTATTGCTCAACGCCTGAATAGAAAGCCGCCTTCAGCCATTTTTCCGAGCGTTTATATCTATGGGCCGTCGCTATATCGTCCGTTGAGCCGGTCTGTGCTGGGCGGAGCCGATGTGGCCGGTGTACAAGACAGCCGGCTCGCTGCTCATGAACCCTGCGGTATTCCCCAACAAAACCTAAACGCGCGTCATTGCTGATGCTGTGGATTATTGCGTCCGGCTGCCGGTAATTCGCCACAGATGTAAGGGCGGGCGGCTTGTAAAGTGCTTATGCCGGCAAACAGCAAGGGTTTGCGACCCGACCGATCAGTGGTCGTCGCCGGTCAGATAGCAATAGGCATTGCTTTTTGGCTCCGGCCGGCAAACGGAGGCGCTGGCCAAGAGCATCTGCGATTTGAATGGGTGTGCCCAAAACGGCATGCGGATGAACGCTTGGTTTAGACACGGATCGGTTCAAGTCGCGGTTTGGAACCACCTTTTAGCGGTGGTAATTTATTGATATTTCAAAGGAGCCAGTCAAATGAACACGCAAGTAACGCAAAATTTTAGGGTTCTGAATACAGAAGAACTGCAACAGGTAGCTGGCGGTTGGTGCGGTACGACTTACCCCGGTTTCTGGAAAGGGCCAAAACCCGGTCCGCTGCCCGACTTGTTTAGTGGCGCGGTCAGCAAGCTATCCACGGTCAGTTTGAATCCGCAACCGTTGCCACCCGCTGAAATCGGCTTTTTCGCGCAGTAAGCGCTTAAGCTTAGAAGAGCCGGCCCCGTGCCGGCTTTTTTACGTGGTGGCAAGTAAATAAAGGCTGAGTTAGTGTCCTAGAAAAAATCCATGCCGCCAACAAATTGCTTGCTAACGGCATGGCAGGTAGGAGGGGGAGTGCTGGAACAGTTACACGCCGGCCTTTTTGCGTTTACCCAAGCCCATAACGCCCAGGATGCCGCTTAGAAACAGCCAGGTGGCAGCGGGCAGCGGTACCGCGGCAACGCCGGATACCGAGAAGGCTTGGTTAAACGTGGTGCCGCCGACGATGTCGGTGCCGATTCTCAGCCAGTCCGGGTCCAGGTTGCCGTCGCGTATCCAGGATTGCAAATCCGGCGTGAACGGGCCGCTGCCGCCGACTATCGGTTTAGCGGCCGACAACCAGAGGAAATTCCCGTTTTTCAATTCCACCTGCGGCACGAAAAAGTAATGGTCGGCCGCCAAGGAGATGGCGTCGTTAAAATTAATGTCAAATCTGACTTCCTGCCCGGAAACAGCGCCTTCGCCGCCGGTGGTTTGGTTGGGCAGCGGATGAATGCCGTTGATTACCGAGTTGCCGGCCAAGGCGTTGCTGTTTACTAATGTGACGCTGTAGCTCAAGGAGTTGTCAGCCGATTCGCGGCCCAAAAACGCTACATCCGAAGGCGAGTTGACGCGGGTAGGCACCCGGCCGGAAGGCGGGTTCACGGAGTCCTTACCGAATACCCGGTAGATTTCCACATTCACATTGGCGATGTCACTCAGGGTGGCGCCGTTGGCGAGCAAACCAGTGAACGTGGCCTGGTTTAATTGGGTGTGTTGCGTTAATACAAAGTCGTCCGCTGATTCTATTTCCCGGCTGGTGCCACCGGCTTGCGCGCCGGTGGCGATTCGGTAATCCGGGCCGCCGGTGCTGAACGAGAAGGCTGCGGCGTCGGCGTTGGCGGCGAACAAGGTGGAAATAGCCAAAAGGGGAATTAATTTGCTTTGCATGTCGGTACTCCTAAAAGGGTTAAAGTGCTGAGAATTGGTCTCGGATAAAGAAACTGCTGGGAGCTTCTGTCTCTAACAATGCGAGTAGCGTGCCAAGAAAGTTTTTTTATAAATAGGTGTTTAAAATCATTTATTTAGGATTTGGTTTTTCCGTGTTTGTGCCGGCGAGTGGGTGCGACGAAAGTTGCAGCAAAGGTGCTGGAAAGGGCGGCGATGCCGGTCATTAAGCAGTGGAGGGCGGTTGACAGAGTGGCTTATTCAGCAACTTTTGTCTCAGGGGGAGTAACGGAAAGCTTACATGTAGCGTGATAACCAAAGAAAAGGCCGTTGATCCAGTGCGAAATTTAGGCTTACCGCGATTTCAATCGAGGATAGAATGAAGACCGGATTCGTAAACCACGCTTTGACACACGTAAACATGACGCAGAAAAGTATGTTTGGGCTTTTTTTAGCGGTTGGCATGGGGATGGCCTTAACGATGGCCGCGCGGGCGCAAACCCCGGAACCGCTGGCGCCCTTGCCGCTCACGGTGGCTTTAGATGCCCCGCGCGTGGTGTTGGGCCAACGCTTATTTCACGATCCCAAACTCTCCGACCAAGGCCTGCGCTCTTGCGCAAGTTGTCATCCGCTAGACAGCGGCGGCATGGACGGCAAAGTCCGCGCCGCAGCGGCGGACGGGGGGTCGCGGCTGCGCAATACCCCCAGTTTGTTCAATGTCTCGTTTAACTACTTTTTTAATTGGGATGGGGTAGTCACCACGCTGGAAGCCCACACCGAAAAAGTCATGCTTAATCCGAAAATCATGAACGCCAAATGGCCGGAGTTGATCGAGCGTTTGCGCGCGGTGCCGGATTATGTCGATGCGTTTAGCCGAATCTACCCCGACGGATTGACGAAAGCCAACGTTGTCGACGCCTTGAGCCATTTTGAGCGCAGTTTAGTCACTCCCAATGCCCGCTTCGACCGCTTTCTACGCGGTGAAACCAACGTACTCGATAGCGACGAGCAAGAAGGTTATCGATTATTCAATGCCCTGGGTTGCGTGGCCTGCCATCAGGGCGTCAATATCGGCGGCAATCTATTTCAGAAGTTCGGCGTATTCGGCGCACCTCAAGGCCAGCAAGAGCCGGTGGACGAGGGCCGTTACAGCGTGACCGGCAACGACAGAGACCGCGGCGTGTTTCGCGTGCCAAGCTTGCGTAATGTCGCTGTCACCGCGCCCTATTTTCACGACGGCCGCGCCGCTACCCTGGAAGCGGCGGTGGATACGATGGCCGAGCATCAATTGGGTAAGCGGCTGGCGGCGAAGCAGCGCGATGCTATCGTTAAATTTCTAAAGACATTGACCGGGGAATACGCCGGCAAGGCTTTGGTCGCCAGCCAAGCAGCCAAGCCATGACCGCGATTTCCTGGCGGCCCAGGCTGATCGTCGCCGGTCTGTTGCTGGCCTTGACCTATCTCTGGCTACAAAGCGCCAGCCCGGAACTGGAGCGGCGTAACCGCCTGCAAAGCACGCTGCGCATCATCGAATTGCGCGATGCGGAATTGATGCGCGATATTTTGCTGGCCCGCGCCGGTTTGCTGGCTAATTACGACGCGCTAACCAAAGCCGGCCAGGAGTTGCTGCGCTTGTCGCAGAGTTTGCAAACCGAATTGCAAGCGGTGGAGGCGGCGGAGCAATTGCTTGGCAATTTAGCGGACCAGCTAACCGCAACGGTGCAGGAACGCTTGGGGCAGATCGAATACTTAAAATCCGATAACGCCTTGCTGCGCAATTCGGTGATGTCCTTCGACGAAATCGGTAAAACCTTGCGCGCTAATGCGAAGCCCGGTGATGCCGCCAAGCTGGGCAATTTATGGCGCTTGATGTTCAGCTTCAAGGACAGTCCGCAGCCGGAATTGGCCGTGGAAATTCAACAAGAGCTTGATCGGCTGGCCGCAGTGGCCGCGCAGTCGGATGACTATCGGGTGCTGATCGCCCATGGCCGGCTGATCATAGACGTCTCGCCCAAAGTGGATGCACTATTGCGGCAGATCATCGCTCAGCCTATCGTCAGCCGAGTCGATGATTTGCAACAAGCCCTGCGCCAGTACAGCGGCAGCGTGGAGCAACAAGCCGAAGCCTATCGATTGGCGTTGTATTTAGTCGCCGTCGTCCTGCTGGCGTATTTGCTGTATCAATTTGTCCTGCTCAGGGCGAACACGCTGGCGTTACGAAAGGCCCACGCCAATTTGCAACAAGAAACCAACGAGCGCTTGCAAGCCGAATCCTGGTTGCGGGAAAGCGAAGCCCGGCTGCGCGCCATCACCGACTCGGCGCATGAAGCGATTGTCTCCGTGGACATGCAAGGCAATATCGTGTCCTGGAATCAGGGCGCACAGCTGATGTTTGGCTTTCCGGCAAAGCAGATGCTAGGCCAGCCGTTTCAGCAGTTGCTGGCAAACCCGGCGGCGGACTTTTTCGCAAAAATCGAGGAAGCAGAAGTCGCAAATCGACTTAATAGCCCGATGCGGGAATTGAAAGCTTTAAGGCAGAACAACAGTGCGTTTCCGGTCGAATTGTCGCTATCTAGTTGGACGCGCGGGACCGAGCGCTATTTGACCGCGATCATTCGCGACATTAGTGTCCGCAAGCAACTGGAACAGGTCGCCCGCCAGCAAGAGCTGCAACTGATTCAGGCCAACAAGATGACGGCTTTGGGTACTTTGGTATCCGGCGTCGCGCATGAAATCAATAACCCCAATCAACTGATTCTGTTTAATTCAGGCTTACTTGCCAATATTTGGTGCGATGCGCTGGAGGTGTTGGAAGAGCATTATCAAGCGGCCGGCGAATTTTCCTTGGGCGGCTTGCCTTACAGCGAAATGCGCAATAGCGCGGCGGTGTTGATCCGCGATGTCAGGGATGGCGCCAAACGCATCGAACGCATTGTCGCGGAACTGAAAAATTACGCCCGCCCGCCCAGCAGCGAGGCTCCGGTATCTTTTGCAATTAACGACGTTGTGGAGCGGGCGCTGGCTTTACTGAAGCATTTGATCGAACAAAAAACCCGGCATTTCAAAACCGATTTGGCCGAGGGCTTGCCGGAGCTGCGCGGCAATCCGCAGCAAGTGGAACAGGTGCTGGTCAATCTGTTGATCAATGCCTTGGAAGCACTTCCGGACCAGGAGAAATCGGTCAGCGTTACCACCAAGCTACTGAATGACGGCCGGCAGTTGAGTGTGGAAGTTCGAGACGAAGGCGTAGGCATAGCCGCCGAGAATATCCAACAACTCTGCGACCCCTTCTTTACCACGAAACAAGCCAATGGCGGCACCGGCTTGGGTTTGGCGATCAGCGCTTCATTACTGCGCGCCCAAGGTGGTAGTTTAAGTTTTTCATCCGCGCCGGGGCAAGGCACCTGTGCTCGGGTTATTTTTCCGGTCAATCGGGGGCCGGCGACGGAAGTTAATCATGCAATGTAAAGACTTGGGCAATCTGCCTATTTTGTTGGTGGACGACGAAGCGCAATTGCTGCACAGCGCCAGTTTGGTGTTGCGTAGCGCCGGTTTTACCGAGGTGCTGACGCTCGACGACAGCAGTACGGTATTGCCGTTGCTGGCGAGCCGGCCCATCGGCGTAATCGTGCTGGATTTGACCATGCCGCATCTGTCCGGCAAAGCCTTATTGGAGCAGATCGCCGCGGAGTATCCGGAAATCCCGGTGATCATGATGACCGCCACTAACGATTTGCAGATTGCGGTGGAGTGCATGCGCAGCGGCGCCAGCGATTATTTACTCAAGCCGGTGGAGCATAGCTGTCTGGTGGCCGCTGTGCGGCGGGCGGTGCAAAGCCGGGTGCTGCGCGCGGAATTTTTGTCGCTGAAAGAGCGGATGCTAACCAACAGCCCGCATGAACCCAGCGCATTTGCCGACATCGTCACGCAAAGCCCGGCCATGTTTGCCATCTTCCGCTACATCGAAGCCATTGCCGCCTCGCCGCAACCGGTGTTGATTACCGGCGAAACCGGGGCGGGCAAGGAGCTGATTGCCCGCGCCTTGCATCGGCTGTCCGGGCGCGCGGGTGATTTGGTGGCAGTCAACGTCGCCGGCCTGGACGACACGCTGTTTTCCGATACGCTGTTCGGCCACGCCAAGGGCTCGTTCACCGGTGCCGAACGGGCGCGCGACGGATTGCTGGCCAGCACCGGCGAGGGCACGCTGTTTCTGGATGAAATCGGCGACCTGAGTATCGCTTCGCAGGTCAAGCTGTTGCGTTTATTGCAGGATGGTTCGTTTTATCCGATAGGTGCGGATCGGCCCCGGCAGAGCAGGGCGCGCATCATTGTGGCGACCCATTGCGATGTCAGACGGCAAGTCGAACTCGGCAGTTTTCGCAAGGATTTATATTTTCGCTTGCGGACCCATCATATCCAGCTGCCGCCGCTGCGTGAACGCCGGGAAGACTTGCCGCAACTGACGCTGCATTTTGTGGAGAAGGCCGCCGACAGCCTGGGCAAGCCCGCGCCCAGCGTGCCGCCGGCGTTGTTTCAGTGGTTGCATAATTACCCGTTCCCCGGCAATATCCGCGAGCTGGAAGGCATGGCCTTCGATGCGGTCGCCCGTAGCCAGGGTGGGGTACTGTCCTTGCAGAGTTTCAAGGAGGCCATTGCCGAGCAAATGCCGATGCCCGGCGATGCTAGTGTCATGGACGGGATGTCTGCCTCGTCCGGCAGTTTTCCGGAGCGCTTGCCGACGCTGAAAGAAGCCGAAGAGTCACTGATTGCCGAAGCTTTACAACGCGCCCAAGGCAATCAAGGGGTCGCCGCCGGTTTGCTGGGCATCAGCCGGCAGGCTTTAAACAAGCGCCTTATTCGCCGCGACGCGGAGAGCTTCTGAGCCGATAAGCTTTTTGTTCGGGCGGTGTAGATACCGTCAGATGTCATCGAATTTAATAAAACAACGCCAAGGAGAGCCAAGCGTGGCTTTAATATCATTACGACAACTTTTGGATTACGCGGCCGAACACAGCTTTGCCGTGCCGGCTTTCAACATCAGCAACATGGAGCAAGTGCAGGCCATCATGCAGGCGGCCGATGCCTGCGATAGTCCGGTGATTATGCAGGGCTCGGCCGGCGCGAATCGCTATGCCGGCGAGGTGTTTCTGCGGCATTTGATACAGGCTGCCGTCGAGCAATATCCGCATATTCCGGTGGTGATGCACCGCGATCACGCGCCGTCGCCGGACATTTGCGCCCAGGCTATTCAATCAGGATTTAGCTCGGTGATGATGGATGGCTCTTTACTGGAGGACATGAAAACCCCGGCGTCTTTTGCCTATAACGTCGAGGTGACCCGCCGCGTAGTGAACATGGCGCATGCCTGCGGCGTGTCGGTGGAAGGCGAAATCGGTTGCCTGGGTTCGCTGGAAAATCAGCAGGATGCAGATCACAGCCGTTTGCTGACCGATCCCGACGAGGCGGTGGAATTTGTCAAACACACCCAAATCGATGCCTTGGCGGTGGCCATCGGCACCAGTCATGGCGCGTATAAATTTAGCAAGCCGCCGACAGGTGAAGTTTTGGTGATCAGCCGTTTAAAAACCTTGCAACAACGTCTGCCGAATATGCATTTTGTCATGCACGGCTCCAGTTCGGTGCCGCAAGACTGGCTGCAAGTCATCAACGAATACGGCGGCGATATTCCGGAAACCTATGGTGTGCCGGTGGCGGAAATTGTGGAAGGCATTAAATACGGGGTGCGCAAGGTCAATATCGATACCGACTTGCGCATGGCGTCCACCGGCGCGATTCGCCGCTTTGTCGCCCAACCGGAACATGCTGCGGAATTGGATGCCCGAAAGATTTACCAAGCCGCCAGAGACGCCATGCAGACGCTTTGCCAGGCGCGTTACGAAGCATTTGGTTCGGCTGGACATGCCGGCAAGATTAAAGTGGTGCCATTAAGCCGGATGGCGAAAAGCTATTGTTGAGATAGGCAAACGCCGAGCGGATTTTTTGCAAAGTTGCCTATGATGTTCTGAGTATCGAATATCCTGCTCACCTATCCTGCGGGCTTGTCGTTGGCAATCCCGTAAAGCCCGACTGGGCAGTTCCGACAGAAACACCGCCTTAACCCCCCGCTATTCTCACTCGATGTAAGACTAAAAAAATAATTATCTTAATAATGCTACAATTCGCGGCCGATTAGGTTTGTCCGAAAGTGAGTCCTTTATTTTTTATCCGTGATAACGGGAACGGGCTACAGCGTAGTCATTAGGAGGAAATGTGAGAGTTTTGGCTATTGTGTTAATTGCATCGCTGGTATGCGTGATGGGTGCTTGCAGCAAGGCGAATCAGATCAATGCCCGGAGTTTACAGACTGCGCAGAAGTCGGTTTTTTACATCAAAGAACATTTACCGGAAGCCGAACGTATGCCGTTTGAGGTTTCCTATTGGTTATTGCGCGAGCAAATCAAGAATAACGATGAGTTCTTGCAACTCATCGACGGTAAGACTTCAAAAGAGTTGATCGATCTGGGCAAGGAAAATTTTACGAAGCGTAAAGCGGCCGGCGACAAGGAATATGCTCGTTACGAGAATTGGGAGCAGATGATTGCTAAGTCTGCGCAACAACGCAACGCTCAAGAAACCGCCGACAGCGCCGATCCGCGCGACAAAAAGGATTACCCCCGCGTCGACTACAAAATGCACGCGATGTAACTCGCGCATTTATGCGTCTGCTACTGGTCGAGGACGATCCGGCCTTTGCTTTGCCGCTGGCGGCTGATTTGCGCGGCGCCGGCTACGTCGTCGATACCGCAACCGACGGTGCGCAGGGCGAGTTCCTGGGGGCGACTGAGCCCTACGATGCCGCGATTCTCGACTTGGGCCTGCCCAAGCTGGCCGGACTGGAAGTACTGAAATGCTGGCGCGCCGCCGGCAACCACATGCCGGTGATTGTCTTGACCGCCCGCGACGCCTGGTACGAAAAAGTCGACGGCTTCAAGGCCGGCGCCGACGACTATGTCTGCAAGCCCTTCCACCCTCAAGAATTGCTAGCCCGCTTGCAGGCGGTGTTGAAGCGAGTGCACCATTTCAACCAAGCCAAACTAAGACTGTTCGGCGTCGAACTGGACGAAGACGAACAAACCGCCCTGATTGACGGCGGCGAAGCTCAACCACTAACCGCCATCGAATTCAGGCTATTGCGCTACTTCATGTTGAATGCCGGCAAGGTGTTGAGTAAGGCGCAACTGGGCGAACATGTTTACAGCGAATCGGCCGAACCCGACAGCAACGTGCTGGAAGTCTACGTCAAACGTCTGCGCAAGATCGTCGGCACCGATTTGATTCATACTCGGCGGGGCCAGGGCTATCTGTTCGGTCTCAAGCCGTGATGTCCTTACGCAAGCGCCTGGGCCGCGGCCTGATCGCGGTGCTGGGGGCGATATTCATTCTGCACTGGATCGCTGCCGACTGGATCATCCGCAGCGCCGCCGAAAAGCAAATGGCCAACCGCCTGGCCGATGACGGCTACTCGTTGCTGGACTCCCTGGCCTACAGCGACGCCGAGCAAGTCACTTTCAATAGCTTCCATATCAGTTCGGTCTACAACCGCCGGCTGTCCGGGCATTATTATCTGGTCAAAGTCGATGCCCAGGCTTACCCGTCGCCTTCCTTGCTGGATTTTCCGTTGGCGGTCGAGGCCGTCGGGCCGGAGCAATCGATGCTGTACCATGCGGCCGGGCCCGAGCAAACGCCGCTGTTGGTCTTGACCTTGGGCGCGGTCCGTTTCGGGCATCGCATCAACATCAGCGTGGCCGAAGACCTGTCGGCGGTCGACCACGACATTACCGCCATTCGCGTTGCCTATTTGAGTTTGACCTTGCTGATATTGTTCAGCGCCATCGGCTTGCTGCGCTGGGACATCCAGCGCGCGCTACGTCCGCTGGCCATGGTACGCGCCGAACTGGAGCAGGTGGCCGGCGGCGGCAGGCAACATATCGGCAGCGAGGTGCCGGCCGAAGTCCAGCCGCTGGTCGAGGAAATCAACCATTTGCTGGAATTGGTGGTGCGCCGCTTGCAACAGTCGCGCACCGCGATGGGTAATTTGGCGCACGCGCTGAAATCGCCGATGGCGCTATTGTTAAGAACCGGCGAAGACCCGCATTTCGATAGCCGGCCTGACTTGCGGTCGCGCTTGGATGAGCAAAGCCAAGCCATCCGCCATTGCATCGAACGCGAGTTAAAACGGGCGCGGATCGCCGGCGACCAGCAGGCGGCGCCGGGCTTCAACCCGCATGGCGAAATCATCGCCTTGAAAAAGACCCTGCGCGCCATTTACGCCGACAAGCCGCTGGACATTCAAGTCACCGCACCCAAACAACTGCTGCATTTCGACCGGGAAGACTTGATGGAAGTCCTCGGCAATCTGCTGGATAACGCCTGCAAATGGGCGAAGCAGCGGATTGATGTCGAATTGGCGCTGGAAGGCGGGGTGGTGATTCGGGTCGCCGACGACGGCCCCGGTTGTCAAAGCGAAGATCTGGCCTACCTGACTCAACGCGGCCGGCGCCTGGATGAGTCGGTGCAGGGCCATGGCCTGGGTCTTGGTATCGTGTCGGACATCGTCAACACCTACCATGGCGCAATATATTTTGGCCGCAGTAAGGTTCTGGGCGGCTTTTTGGTAACGGTGAGTTTGCCGTTGCATCGCTAAAACCGGATTTAAAGCGCCGGGATTTTCAGTTTCGATTCAGCAGGCTTGGTTACATTGCGCCCCGGCATTCAGTTTCGGCCTGCCGGGGTTTGGATGCGCAATTAATCAATATTCAATCCGAAGTGAATCATATGCCCAAACAACATGGATTATTGCCGGCTTTGCTAGCGGGTCTGATGGCCGGGAGCGTGGCGGCGGTCGAACCCGAAGCCCATTCGCCTTCAGCCGAGAATGCCGTCGACACGCTGACTAGCGTCGAAGTCGAAGAAAGCGTCGAGAAAGCCGCGACCTTTTCCGGTTCGACCTCGGTGATCGACAAGCAAACCTTGGAGCGCGACCAAGTCTTTACCGTCAATGAAGCCTTGCGCAAGGCGCCCGGGGTGTATGTGCGCGACGAGGAAGGCTTTGGCCTGCGGCCGAATATCGCCTTTCGCGGCCAAAACCCGTTCCGTTCCACCAAGGTGTTGTTCCTGGAAGATGGTATCCCGTTCAACTTCGCGCCCTACGGCGACAACGACATCTACTACCATCCGCCGATTGAGCGCTACGACGGCATCGAGATTTACAAGGGTGCCGATTTGACTCAATTCGGCCCGCAAACCATCAACGGTGCGGTCAATTATCTGACCCCCAAAGTGCCGACCACTCCCGGCGGTTTCGTCAGCTTTACCGGTGGCAACCGCGATTACCTGAACGGTCACGCCCGTTACGGTGGCATGGCCAAGAACGTCCAGGGCCTGGATGCCATCGGCGGTGTAGTCGATTACATCCACAAGGAAGGCATGGAAAACCGCGACAATACCTTTGCCGTGGTGGACGACGCCAACTTAAAAAGCATCATCGACTTCGACGCCCGTAATCGCTTGACGCTGCGCGGCGATTTCTACCACCAGGACGAACAAGGTGCGGCCTTCGGTTTGACCGATGCCGAATACCGCAATCTCGGCGCGCGTTACAATCCGGACAAAAACGCCAATTTTACCAACGACCGCTGGTCAACCTCGGCCACCTACGAGCACAGTTTTAATAACGACGTGACGTTGGAAACCAGTTTTTACTGGTCGGCGTACGAGCGCAACTGGTGGCGACAGCAGAATGAATTTCCGACCGAGAACCAGTGCGTTGGGCGAGGCATCCCCACTTATGTGCAAGACCGGGAGAACGGTTTTCCGGTCGATATGGATTTGTGTAATTACAACTCCGGCCGGTTGCGTAACTACGAAACCTGGGGCGTGGCGCCGACCTTGCATGCCAAACACGATTTGTTCGGCATCGAAAGCCAATTGGACGCCGGTTTTCGAGCGCATTTCGAGAATCAATATCGGCGCATGATTCGCGGCAGTACCGCGGATGCACGCGACGCCAGCAATCCCAACGGCGGCAATTACGGTCAACTGACCGAGAATAACGAACGCTTTGTCGACGCCTATTCCGGCTTTGTGCAGAACAAATTCATCTGGAACGATTGGACCTTCACGCCGGGCGTGCGCGTCGAATCGGTCAGCTATGAGCGCAAGAATTTGCTGAACGGCACGCAAGGCCAAAGCAGCCTGACCGAAATCCTGCCGTCGTTCGCGATGACGTATGCGCCCATCGATAGCGCCGAGCTGTTTTTCGGCATTCACCGCGGTTTCGCGCCGCCCCGAGTGGAGGACGCGGTTTACAACGATACCGGCGGTTCGGCCGAAGTCGGCGCCGAGATCAGTTGGAACACCGAGTTCGGCGTCCGGGCCAGACCGGTGCGCGGCGTCAAAACCGAGCTGACCTATTTCCACAACGACTTCGATTCCTTAACTGTACTGGGCACGGTCGGCGGCGGCACCGTACCGGTCGCGCAAGGCAAGGCCTTGTATGAAGGCATTGAACTTATGGCGCGGGCCGACTTCGGCGATGTGTTCGACTGGACCCATAATCCTTATGCGCAGATTGCCTACATGTGGCTGCCGACCGCCGAGACCACTGCGGCCTTCCGCTGCGTGCCGTTGTCCAGCGGCGCCTATCCGGCGAGTTGCCCCGGCGGCCATGTGTTCGGTTCCGCGCCCGGCAAGCGCGCGCCGTATGCGCCGGAAAGCCTGTTGACCGCGACCTTGGGCTATTCGCATCCGACCGGTTTCGATGCCCACTTGGAAGCAGCCTTCGTCAGCGAGCAATACGCCGATTTTCTGAATCTGGACAGCGGCGTCGACCATCCCAACGGCCCGACCAGCAGCGCGGCTTTGGGTGGCAGCTACGGCAAGATCAACGACTATGTGGTGGTCAACTTCGCCAGCTCCTACAAGGTGCGCAAGGACTTGACCCTGTTCGTGTCGCTGAAAAACATGCTGGACAACACCTACATCACCGACCGGGTGCGCGGTATTCAGTCGGGCATGTCGCGTCTGGTGCAGGCAGGGTTTAAGTACGAGTTTTGAGAGGCAGGGTTTTTTATTTTAATTTGGTTATGAAATATTTTTAATTCGTCTTATTTCTGCTACGATGGCGGCGTTTCTATAAAAATTCCTCAACCTTGCCGCTATCGGAGACAGAAGCATGACGCAACAATTATTACGACGGTTTTTAGTTGTAATGCTGGCGTCTGTGTCAGCTGTGCAGGCGCACCCGTTGCATTGGGCCGAAGAATCGGTCGGTTTTGGCAGCGGTTTGCTCCATCCTTTTTCCAGTTCCGATCACATCTTGACGATGCTCGCGGTAGGCATGTGGATTTGCCGGACAGGTAGCGGCAAATCGTTTGTTTGGCAGGTGTTATTGTTCTTGTGCATGTTGTTGCTGGGCGGCGGTTTGACCCTGATCCCGTTGGAGATTGCCCACGCTGAAACGCTGATGTATGCGAGCGTGCTGGTTTTGGGTTTGCTGTTGGCGTCGGGACGCAAATTGCACTGGGTTTTTTCGTTGCTGCTGATTGCTGCCGTCGCGGTGTTTCACGGTTATGTGCACGCTTTGGCTATTTGGCTGGATGTTGAAGCGCTGGGCTATACGGCCGGCTTCGCTTTGGCGACTTCAAGTCTATTGGCAATCGGCGTTGCCGTAAACCTGGGTATCTTGATGTCACTGGCTAAGCTGGCCGGCCGGATGCCCCAATAAATAGCCACGCCAAGCACTCGAAAATAATTTCAACCACAGGAGTCGCCCGCTCAGTAGCGTTTAATCTCAGATCAGGACAATTTGCTTTACCCGTTACATTTCATTTTAACTAAGAGGAAACACATGACATTAAAGAAAATTTTTATCGCATCAACTCTGCTGGTTTCGATTCTGGGCTTTTCCAGCGTGACATACGCAAAAGAAGTCCACAAAACCGTGCCAGAGGTGTTGAAAGAAGTGGATGCGCATATGCAAGCCGCTTTGGATGCGATTCCGTCCGCTGATTCGACAAAAATAGCCACGTTGATCAAGGAAGCGTCACAAAGCGCCAGCGAACTTAGCGCCAACTATAAATTCGAATTCGAACGCGACAAAGTAGTTTTGAAATTGAAAAAAGCCAGAGAATTGGCTAAAAAGTCGGATTTTGCTGCGGCAGAACAAGAACTTAAAGAAGCCAGAGAAGGCTTTGCCGGTCTGACAAAATTCCAGTAATGGCATTTTGACAACACAAATACTTCATGTATGCAGTTTGGGCAGCTTAGGCTGCCCTTTTTTTTTGCGCGGAAGAAAATACCGGAAGTCGCCGCCGACTGGGTCGGCGTGGACAATTTAAGAGGCCGGAAAAAATAGCGCGATGAAGAAATAACGGGTCGTTTTACACAGGGATAGGCAAGAAAATGAACGTCAAAAAACGCCGATACCTCCCACTGTTATTCGAGTGTGCCAACTTCGATGACGGCAGAAGTTGGCTTTTACCGTTGGTTAGAAAGCCTGGTTGGCAAAGGGGTTGAGACTGGGGCGTTGAACCACGTTAAAGCCAAATTCGGTGGCTTGGTGGCAGGCGTTGCAACCAGCGGTGAGCTTATCGTAATTGGCAATAAACTCAGCTTTGTTTTTGGCGTTTATCGCTTGTTCCAGCGCTGTGAGTGGCTGGTCGACATATTGGGCGATCAATTCCGGAATCGCTTGTTTGATCTGCTTATGCGTGGGGTGGTACTTACCGGCATCTTCCATCCCTTCGTGCAGTTCGTCGATTTCATAGGCCGCCAGTGCCCAGTTTTCGGCCTGACCGGCAAACCATAATTTGGCGTGGCGAGTGGCGGTTTGCGCCATGATTTCACCCAGGCCTGGTACGAAACCGGCGTCGGCGTGCTGTTCATCGTGGTGGTGATGGGAGGCACAGGCGGTTAGCGATAACACGCAAGCGGCCAGTATGGTCGATTTAAATCGGATTGGTGTCATAGGGGGTTCCTTTGCAAGACAGAGTGAAAGCAGGGTATTGACTACCGACGGTCGCGACATACGCGGCGCGCCGGCATCTTTTCGTTCGGCCCCTAGCATGTGGTTACGGCAGGCAGGCCCGTTGTGGTCGGAGCGACGAAATCGGGGTTAACGCGGTGTATGAGCTGGATTGGGCTTTAGCCAGCGCGGCACTAAGTAGGCCGCCAGTGCTATCAATCCGCCCAGCAACCCCACCAAAATCCATAGGCTATTGCCGCTAGTGGCCGTTGGTTCCACAAGCAAGCCAACGGTCAGCGGCATGTGAAGCGCGCTGATCTCCGGTGGCGTATGCAAGTCGTCGTCCTTGACGAACAGCACGGCTTGGTATTTACCCGGCGTTTTAAAATCCACTGTCGTCGTCAATACGCCTTGCTTAACCACGGCCATCGGTAATTCGGCTATGGATTGGCCGTCTTCGCGTAGTATTTTCAATGCCACCGGCTTCTTGCGTACATCCAGATCCAGCAAATCGATCGCAATCTGAGTTTTGCCGACGTGCGGCAGATCGACGCATTCGGCCTGAGGTACGGATTTGTCGTCCTTGGCACGATTAGGATCGATCTGGTAGGCGGCAAAATTGACCACGTAATAGTCATTGGTCAGCATGCAACCGTAAAGATCGTAGCTGCCGTTGGCGCCTTTGCGGTTACCGCCCAGCGGCACCGATGCCATAGCCAGTTGCAAGCCGGTCGTGAACAACAATAAAGCAGCGGAAAGTCGGCTGATACGAATCATGGTTTGGCCTCCCCGGGCGCCGATTCGGCGACGATGGAAAATTTGGAAACCCCGCTGACGATTAGCCCGTCTTCGGTAATCACCCGGTAGCGGGTGGCGTAATCGCCGGGCGGCAATGTTTGGGTGGTGGCGGTTAGCCGATGGCGTTCGCCGAGGACTAGGCGGGCATCGCCGTTGTCCACCCGCTTGCCTTGGGCATCGACGACGACGACCGAAGGTGAACGCTCGCCGACGTTACCACTGAACCAGAATTTCACCGTGCCGTCGAAACCGGTCACTTCGGCGTTATTTTTGGGGTCGGACTTTAACAGCACGCCTTCGGCAAGGCTAATTGGGCTGGCCAATGCCAGCAACACCGGGATGAATGGATTTAAAAGCTTACGCATGGAGTTTCCTTAGGGCAGGCCGAAGAAACCGGCGATGAACAGTACCAGCGGATCGGATAAGGGGTGAAAGAAGCCCAAGGTTATCGCCGCCAGACTAATGACGAAAACCCGGGTCCAGGTCGTCAGATCCAAATCCTGTTTGCGCCAGAGCAAATGAAATGCCAGCCAACTTAATAACCAGACGCCGATAGCCAGGGTTTCCTTGCCCGTATACGAGCCTATGCTGCCGTCCGGACCCTTGCCTTGCGAACCCGGAATCCAATAGCCGAAGCTATGCACTAACTTGTCCAGGCCGGGCGACAATCGCGAAATATGGTGGCTGACCATCAAGGTCAAAAATGCCAATAATAGGGCTAGGCTGGCCGCTACCACCGGCCCGGAATAGAGGGGCTCGTTATTGGAATCGGTTTGGTTTTGATTATGTATCACGCGGGTCACCGTCAAACAAAGCGCAGTTTGGCCAGTACCAAGCCAACCACGAAGCCGATCATCAGAAAACTCCATGACACCAGGATTGTGATGCCGACGAAGCGGGTCAGGTCGCGGCGCATTTGGATCGATAGGCCGTAGTAGTACAGTGTCGCGGTTGCCAATAGCATCAGCGGAAACGGGAATAGCGAGACGAATTCCTTGAATTCCATCAGCACGTTATGAATTGCCGGCACATGAGCCAATATCCAGTCGCGCGGACCGTCCTGTCCGCGGTAGCGCATATAGATCCAGTTGCCGCTAATCGCGCCGGCCAGATTTAGCAGGGTGGCGGCCAGCAGCCAGTGGCGCAACGATTCAAGTCTGACGTGCATGCCTTTTATCAACGGAATGGCACGATGGGTAAGATAGGTGCCGACCACGACAGCGAGGATAGCGCTCACGCCATGCACGCCGGCCTTCAGGCTATAGTCGCTCGGATACCAAAAGTCGGAAGCTGTTAATATCAACAGCAGTGTTAAGGCAATACCGACTTGGCTGCGAATGACGAGTTTGCTGAAGTTGTCGTGTATGTAATGTCCGGCGGACATGAAAAATGCCTCTTGTTGTTTTAATCGCGCCGGCAGTGCGGCGGGTATCTATATCGGCGTAAACGCCAGCGAATCAGGGCTTTGCGTTATAATCGGCGATCCAATAACAATAACGACAGGAGCCGACTTTGGAACGTTTTACCATCTCTCTCAACGACGATTTGGCCGCCGAATTCGATCAATGGATTGCAGCGCGCGGCTACTCCAACCGTTCCGAAGCCGTACGCGATTTATTGCGCAAGGAAATCGAAACCAAGCGTCTCAGCAAGGATGAGGCCATCTACAGCATCGCCACGCTGTCCTATGTCTACAATCATCACGAACGCAATTTGGCCGAACGCCTAACCAGCCTGCAACACGACGCCCACGACCTAGTCGTGTCGTCCATGCATGTGCATCTCGATCACGACGACTGCATGGAAACCTTGTTTCTGCGCGGCATGACTCAACGAATTCGGTCGCTGGCAGACAAAATGTCCGCCGAAACCGGTGTGCGCCACGCATCGCTAAACTTGGTGCCGGTGAAAATGGCAATGTCGCATCACCAGCATGGTCACCACGATCATACTCACAGCCACTTTCATCCGCGTACTTGAAGGCCCGAGTTGGCGGCACGAGCAGTTTGCTGGTGAAGATAATAAGATATTTTATTAAATCTTCATAATTTTAAAAAATGTGACTTCTATCGTATGATGGTTTTCCGTTTTGTCCTACGTGGCGCATAGATCGAGCTTTAAGACCGATAAACCCAGATAAATCTCATGCAATTTCAGTTTCAAACCAAGCTAACAAAGTCAGCCCGCAGCCGTTTATGGCTCGCGTCGTGCCTGGCTTTGGCGTTTGGGTTGTTATTTCCGTTGCTCAATATTTTTGGCGGTTTGGACAATATCGGTTGGAACAATGGCTTCAGTCATCCCTTGGGGGGCTGGGATCACCTGCTGACCATGTTGGCGGTGGGGATCTGGGCTGCGCAATTACGCGGTCAAGCGATCTGGATGTTGCCGTTGGCCTTTGTCGGCGTGATGAGCTTGGGCGGATTGGCCGGCGCCGCAGGACTGACGATTCCCAGCGTCGAAGGCATCATCCTATTGTCCTGCGCGGTGTTTGCCGTGCTGATTACCCGCAAGATTCGTTTCAGCGCTAAGGTCAACGTCTTTATCGTCGCCTTTTTCGCGTTTTTCCACGGCTTTGCCCATGGCCAGGAAATATCCACGTCGGCTAGTTTGTTGTCTTACACGCTGGGCTTTATGCTGGCGACGCTGTTGCTGCACGGCGCCGGGATACTGGTGGCTAAATTGGTGGTGTTGACCGTTACCTGCTTGCTGACTTTGTTATTCTCGCAAGCCGCGATGGCCAGAGCCGCTGACGCCATGGTCAGCGACACCGGCAACATTACAACGCTAAATCAGAATACCAGTTCAACAGCGTTGAGCAACTGGACGGACTTATTCAATACCGGAGCGTTGGCCGAGCGGCCTGATTTTGAGCGGCAAGTAGCTGCGATGGGGCTGGATGATGCGGTTTCGGGCGGTCAAGCATTGGGTAGTCCGGCCGGATATTCGGCGACAAAGGCTTGCGCTACGGACGGTCAAACCCTTGGGCTCAGTGCTTCATTGAGCGCTTATTTGCAGAATCTGTCGGTGCTGTTCAAGGCTATCGTCGATTTCGATGGTCTGGCAGCACTGGGCAACTTACACTTCAGGCAGCTGTTTCCGGACATCAATCATACGCCGGGTACGCATTTGTCCAGCAGTGGCGTCGGTCGCACATCGCCGCCTGCCTATTCGAATTTCTTTGTTGTAAGCACCTCTTTTACTCTTCGCAAGTCCCCGGTTTCCACTGTTGAAGCGCCCCGTCTTCAACCGATTTTCGCCAGCACTCTCCTCGGCGATTTTAATACCCAATCATTTAACGAGTTACAGCCGGACGCTTTAGCGGCTGTGGTTTCCAGCAAGCAGTTTTCGCTCCCCGAGCCAGCGCTTTGCTCGGCACGTTTATTCCTCCCGGTTCATTCTCGCGCTGTCGGCGTTCAACGGCTCATAGCGCGCGGTTTAGAAAATTCGACCGATTTCGGTCCAGGCAATACCCCCAAAACAATAACAACTAAAACAATAACGCACATCGAGGAAGACCTTATGCGACACCCTGCCGGCGCTTCGCGTCACCCATCGCCTTTACTAAATACCTCCCGGAGCTGAGATGAAATCCTGCAATACCTATTTCAAAAAGAAGCACCTGGTCATCGGCCTGGAAATTATTTTAGGTCTGGCCTGTGCGGATCTGAACGCCGCACCAAATGCCGACGCGGAACCTGTCGAACAAACGGCGCAAGAGACCTCGCAACAGAGCACAAAGAAAGCCAAAACCGCTAAAAAGGTGGAAAAGTCCGAAGAACTGGAAGCGGTGCAAGTGGAAGAAGACGGCCGCGGCAAAAACCTGATCGGCATTGCACCGTCGGCCTCGCAAGGCGAAGTCAGCCAGAAGCAATTCGAATACCGGCCGTTCTCGCGGAACGGCGAATTGGTCGAAGTGGTGCCCGGCGCCATCGCCACCCAGCACAGCGGCTCCGGTAAGGCCAATCAATACTTTCTGCGCGGCTTTAACTTGGACCACGGTACCGATTTTACGACTTATGTCGACGGCATCCCGATGAACATGACTACCCACGCCCACGGCCAAGGTTATATGGACATCAACAGCATCATTCCGGAGCTGGTGAAAAAAGTGGAATACGGCAAAGGCCCGTATTACGCGGAAGTGGGGGACTTCTCGGCGGCCGGTTACGCCAAAATGTTCAGTATGGACAGGCTGGATAAAGGTATCGCCAAATTTACCGCCGGTTCGTTTGATTACTACCGAACGCTGGTGGCCAATTCCAGCAAAGTTGGCGACGGCGATTTGCTGTATGCCGGCGAATTCAATCTCTACAACGGCGTCTGGGAAGTGCCGGAAAATTCGAAAAAATTCAACGGCCAGTTACGCTACACATTGGATCGCGGCGATTGGGGGATGGCAATTAACGGCAAGGCTTACACCAATAGCTGGACCGCCACCAATCAGATTCCGCAGGCGGCTATTGATAGCGGTGCCATCGGTCTGTACGGCAGCATGGATCCTACCGACGGCGGCGAGAGCAATCGTTATAGCGCCTCGGCCAGCTTCTGGAACCAGGGCGGCAACTGGAAAAACGACGCGAATATCTACGCGGTCTACACCGATTTGAATTTGTTCTCCAATTTCAGTGGCTTTACCCGCGGCGGCGACGGCGACCAGATTTTGCAAACCGAACGCCGCGTGCAAACTGGCGGTCATTTCGAACACACCCGCTATAACAAGCTGTTCGGCTTTGAAATGGACAACAGCATTGGCCTGCAATTTCGTAATGACCAGATCATGGACTTGGGTCTATACGAAACCACAGCCCGGCAGATCGTCAATACCGTCAGCAAGAGCAATGTTGGTGTGACCACCGTGGGTACTTATTTCAAAAATACTACCCACTGGCACGATAAAGTCCGCACCATCGCCGGTTTGCGCGGCGATTTCATTAATAATGACGTCGAAGTGCTGGCCAGCGGCAGTGGCACGGCTGAGACCAACGCCGCTAACTCCGGCAGTCGCGGCAAAGCCATGATCAGCCCGAAATTGAGTCTGGTGGTCGGTCCCTGGTACAACACCGAATACTTCGCGAATATCGGTTACGGCTATCACTCCAACGACGCGCGCGGCACCACGCTGCAAGTGCATCCGGTCACCGGCACCGAGTTTGACCCCGATGGCAATGCGGTTAGTCCGCGCATCCGCCCGGCGGCCTGGTCGCGCGGCGGCGAAGTGGGTGCGCGTACCAATATCATCCCCGGTTTGAACAGCACCTTTGCCTTGTGGTGGTTGCAATCCAGTGAGGAGCTGGTGTTCGTCGGCGATGCCGGAACGACCGAAGTGAATGGTAAATCGCAACGCTACGGTATCGAGTTTACCAATTACTACAAACCCACCGAATGGCTGACGCTGGATGCCGACTATGCCTTGACCACGGCGCAATTCAACAAAGCACCGGATGGTGCGACCAATAAGTACATCCCCAATTCCGTGGGCCGGGTCATTAGTGCCGGTGCCCTGATCGAAGCCCCCAACGGTCTGTTCGGCACCTTGCGTTTCCGCCACTTCGGCAGCGTGCCGCTGGATGAATCCGGCGCGGTTTGGGCCGGCGATACCAACATCGTCAACTTGGGTGCGGGTTATAAGCAAAAGCAAT
>Ga0123393_1034146_pt1 | contig 31970 bp, 20 predicted proteins | sample T6HHNH4metaT_FD_89921 | JGI IMG/M metagenome (GOLD analysis project Ga0123393, IMG submission 89921) | Methane-oxidizing artificial microbial communities from Washington, USA to study methane cycling - T6-HHNH4 metaT (Metagenome... | ecosystem: Engineered > Modeled > Simulated communities...
TCTGTCACGACGCCTTTTACCGTGTATTTCAAATTCGATTCCAGCAAATTGACGCCGGAATCAGCTAATAGCGGCAACGAACTATTGAGCGCGGCCAAAGGCTGCCAGAAGCGGATAAAGCTGATCGGGCATACCTGCAATTTGGGTAGCGATGCCGCCAACTTACAGTTGGGCTTGACGCGGGCCAATGCCGTTAAAAAACTGTTGATCGCCAAAGGTATCGGCTCAACAGCCATCTTCACCGCATCGGAGGGCATGAGAAAACCGGCGGCGCCGAACGATACCAAAGAGGGCCAGGCCTTAAATCGTCGGGTCGAATTGCAGTGTGTGGATAATTAACCGAATTGAAGAGGGTAGACGCCATGATACAAAACAGTAAATCAGACTATCAGATAGCCCAACAGCAAATTCTCGACGGCATTATTTCAGGCGAGTTCGATATCGAAAACCGCAAAGATTTGGGGCCCTTAATTCCAATCCGCTTGTTTCAAGCTCTGCGCATGGTGGCGCTGGGATCGAACGTGGAAGACATATTAGGGCAGGGCGCGCCGTCGCTGGTTTACCATTCCGGCCAGAGTTTGGGCTTGGCCATGGGGCAGATTGCCGCCGCCAATATCGATAAGGATTTGGAAACCTATGTCGGCAAAATCAAATTGCTGTGCCGACAGCTCAGCATTGGCTTGGTAGTGCCGGATAAAGTGGACTTGTCAGCGGGGGTGTTGGAGTTAAGGGTGGACGAATGCGTATCCTGCGCCGGCATTCATCACGTTTCCGCGCCTATCTGCCATTTCGAAGCCGGCATGGTCGGCGGCATCGTCAGAACCTTTTTCAATCGCAATGTGAAGGCGACCGAAACCAAGTGCAATGCGCTGGGCGACAAGACTTGTTTAATCCGCGTCGATTTACTGTAGGTTGATAATTATTAAAAGAATCAGGAGAGCAGCATGAGTAGTAATGTCCAATTTCTCGACCCGCGAAAATCTCAGAACAACGAAATCGATTCCATTTTGCGTAATCTGATGAACATCCAGGGCGTATCGGCGGCGGCCATTGTCGACAGCGACGGCTTTGTCACGCATATCCACCGCGATTTCGAAATCAACACCGACGCCATCGGCGCCTCCGTGCAGGTGGTATTCGGCGCGGCGGCGAAAGCGGCGCAACACGTCGGCCATCATTTGACCAATATGGTGATTTGCGAAAACAACGATGGTTATATTTTATCCACGCCGATTGACGGGGGCTTCATTTTGGCTCTGGTAACCCAGCGGGAAGCCTTGTTGGGGCGGGTGCGGTTTGAATTGAAAGAAACCATTCCGGTATTGAAAAAATTGTTCACCAGTTATCTGGCCAATTAACCGCTGCCTAGAGCCTGAATATGCATTGGTTTGAATCGCAGTTGGCGCAGCTCGATACGCTCGCCGACGACTATCTCGCCGCGCGCCGACAACCGGCGGCCGACATCGTCAATGTCAGCGAAGCCACCCGCCTAAAGCGCGCGGCATTTATCGACGCCGTGCAGTCTGTGGTGGATAAAGTGGTCAAGATCGATGGCGTAAGCGCTTGCGCAGCCTACCACGACGGCCTGATTCTGGCCCAATCTGCGGAAGCGTCCAATATGGATGCGTTCGGGGCGATTATTCAGGAAACCATTCGTGCCGCTCAGCACGGTGAAAGCTCGCTGGGTCTGGGCGAGATCGAACAGATCGTCATTGTCGGTGCCGTCAACAAGCTGGCAATGCTCAGCGTCGGGCCTATCATTTTGTGTATCTCCAGTCCTAAGGGCGTCAATTTGGCCTCTGTGTTGAGTCAGGCCAAATAGACAGCGGCAGCTGTCTACAACCGTCGTTTCTTCCTTCTCGCCGAGTGGTTGCGAGAAACGCCATTCCCCTTGTTCGTAGAAATTGCCCTCCGTTGCCAACTGAACTAAGCTGATTAGTGAACGGTGGGTGTTGTCCCGCGGTTTCAAAAAAGAATAACTAGATCTTCGTTATTTACCCGGCCCTATTGATCACGGGTCTGCCGTTCGGGCTGAGTTCGTCGAAGTCCAGGCCGGTGTGGGCAATGTTTAAGGGCCGGGTTAATAAATCACTGAGGGGGGATGCAAAATGAAAGACTGTTGGTCTCAATTTGGCGTCGGCTTGGCTATCAGACTGGTTTTTGTGTTTAGTGTGTTGCGTCAGCCCATAACGCTGGCGGCGGAATTCGGCGGCGACTTCGAAGCTGAATCCCAGGCTGGTCAGACGTTTTCGGCTGATATGAAAGCGGCTGACGATACCGTTACCGGCACCAATCTTGCCGAACAGGCCGATGACGCCAGCAGGGATGTCGCCGATATGGATTTGGTGGAGCTGGTAAATGTCAAGGTATCGCCGTTCGATGTCTCCTCTCAGCTCGATAGCGGGTACCTCGCCTCGAATTCAGTGTCCGGCTCCCGTTTCGATGCGCCGATCAGCGACTTGCCGTTTGCGCTGCAAGCCTTCACCGAGTCCTTCATCAAGGATCAAAAGCCCCGCGATATTTTCGACATAGCCCGATATTCGCCAGGAGTCACTTACCGCAGCAACGACTTCAACGAAGGCAACGCTAACTTGGCCATTCGCGGCTTCGCGGTTGGATCTTTGGCCGGCGGCAATATCCACACGCTGCGCGACGGCGTCCACGGTCCGTCCATTCTGGATTTCACCAATATCTCGCGGCTTGAAGTGGTCAAGGGGCCGGCATCGTTTTTGTACGGTCAGGTTGCGCCCGGTGGTATCGTCAACGTCATCACCAAAAATCCGCAACGTCAATTTGCCGCCAATGCGGATGCGCGTTACGGCTCCTACGGCGAGTACCGTTTCGATGTCGACGTCACTGGACCGGCTACAAAAACCTTGTCCTACCGGTTGGCGGCGTCCTACGACCAGGATATGCATTACTGGGAGCCCTACGATGCGCATTCCTGGAATATCTCGCCTTCTTTGCTTTGGCAACCCAGCGACCGCCTCAGCGTCTCGGTGAAATACGAAAACTTCGAAAAAATTGAAGAGCCGCAATTGATGCAAAAGCCCGGCTACAGCACCCAGGCCGGCGTGTTGCCTTCTGCCGCGGACCCCAACCTCTCCGGCGTCGATGTTCCAGGCTTGCCCAATAATTGGAACAGCATGGCCTACAGCGACTATCGGCATAGCAACACCCATAATCTCAGCACCTGGATAGATTTCAAGGCCGACGAACACTGGAATCTGCGTACCGGCTATTCGCATCTGGAATACGATGTCGATGCGTTGTTTACCGGTAACTTGGGCATGAGTAATAACACCACGTTGATGCAGGGTCGCCGGGTCAGGCAGCAAGCCTATAGCAACCGTGACGACACGATAGAACTGCAAGGCGTCGGCAAGTATGACCTGGGCTTCGCCAGTCTGCGCTTGCTGCTGGGCGGTCAATACATCGATCGCAACTTCCATCGCACTGCCGGCCAGGCGCCTAACGATCCGGCCTTGGGCAGCATTCCCACCGCTTCGCCCTTGCCTTTGTGGGATCTTGGCAATCCCAGCACCTGGAACCGCAATACGGCGATACCCTTATCCCGGCTGACGACCAGCGGCTCCGACGAGAATTTGAATGCGGTGGACAAATCGGTCTACGGCAGCTCTACCTTCGGTTTTTTCGATGACCGATTGTTGTTGTTGACCGGTTGGCGCTGGACTTCGACAGAAAGCCAATACACAAACCGCCAGACCGGCCAGACCCAAGCTTCCACCGCGAGCACGGTCACACCCCAATATGGCTTACTCTACAAACTGACACCCGAATGGTCGTTGTTCGCCAGCTACGCCGAATCCTTTGTGCCTGGCACTTTTCCGGTCAACAATCTCGATGGCACCTCGTCGATTCCTAAGCCGACCGAGGGCTGGGGCTACGATGTCGGCATTAAGGCCGACTGGTTGGGCGGTCGGTTGTCCAGCACGCTGACTTACTTCGAGATCTTAAATAAAAACATCGTCAACGATATGGCGTTGACCAACTCCGCCGGCGGCATCACCATCTACGGTCTGCAAAGCGGCGAACAGCGTTCCAGGGGTATTGAATGGGACGCCACCGCTAAACTGACAGACGACTGGCAACTCTATCTATCCTACAGCTACATGGACGCCAGGATCACCGAATTCAGCGGTCGGGACCATGCCATCCTCGCCCAAGATCCCAGCACGCTCGACGCGGCTGGGCGGGCTAACTACAAGAACGTCAATCGTTTCCACAACGCTCCGCTGCAAATGAGCGCACCGCATCTGGCCAACCTGTGGACGCGTTATGACTTTAGTGTGGAGGCGCTGCGCGGCCTGCATCTGGGCGGCGGTGTCAATCTGGTCTTCGATCAGACTTTGTTACCCGATAGCCCGGCTAGCTCGCGGCAAACTTATGCCTTGTTGAACGCCTTGATTGGTTATACCTGGGAAGTGGGCGGGCATAGTATGAGCGTGGATCTGATGGGCAAAAATCTGCTTGACGAACAATACCGGCCTTCGCAAAGCAGCCGTAGCAGGCCCCGCGAGTTGATGATCAACTTTTTGGTGAAGTTCTGACCAGGGGCTAAGACTATGAAACTAGCCGACTATTGGTATCGGTTCGCTGCGGTAAGCCGGTGCGCCTTGGACGTTGCCGATATTGGGATTTATGCTGGATGTGTTACGCAAGGAGTAGGGGTTTGAGCGCGAATGGGGAGCTGTGTTGCGAACACTGCGCCGGCAATAGGGTATGTTCGAGGCGCAATGCCAAGGCAGTTCTTTGGCTGGTTGCGCTACTGCTGTTGCCCGGGTTGGCAGTCGGCCAGGAGGTGGTAGTAGATAACCCCTACAAAGTAAAAGCGGCTTTTCTGCGCAATTTTGCCCATTACGTCGTTTGGCCGGAACAGGCGCTTCCAGCCGGCAATGCGCCTTGGTGTATCGGTATTCTCGGACCCGATCCGTTTGGCGATATTTTGGAAACGACCTTGCGGGGACGGATGGAGCAGGGTCGTACTTTTGTCATTGTTCGCGCCGCTACCCTGGCAGAGTTGCCGCCGTGTCAGATTGTGTTCATGACTTATGCGGATCCCGCAAAACGGCGCACGGCGCTTGCTGTATTAAAACAGCAACCGGTTCTGACGGTCAGTGACGAGCCGGAATTCTTGCCGGATGGTGGAGTCATAGGGTTTCAAGTGACGGATAGGGTACGGATGAGCATCAACCTCGACCAAGCCCGAGCGGTTTCCTTGACGATTCAGACCAAAATGTTGGAAGTTTCCAGCGAGATTTTGGAAAACGGCGAGCTGCGCCGAATGAGATAAGCCATGTCCATCCATGCCACTATTTACAACAGACTTGCGGCCGTGCTTTGGGGGGCGGCGCTGTTGGCGTTTGTGTTGGCTGTGGCTGGGCTGGCACTGTTTCACCGCATGACCTTGGAACAACGCGTCCGGCAGATCATGGAACCTTACGCGCAGTTGGTCGCCGTGGGTACAGAGGCGGCGGTGGCTTTCGAAGACCCCGTGCGGGCTCAGGAAGTTCTGGATACCTTGCGCGCCAATCCGCAAATTCAAGAGGCGGATATTTTTTTGGATATAGGAAGGATGCTGGCCAGCCTCAACCACACCGCCTCCGAGCCGCCGCGGAATATGCCGGCCTTGCCCGATGGTATTTATCTAAACCACGATACCGCAGAGTTGCTGCAGGGGCTAAGCAAAGGCGGGCGTCTGCGCATTGTGATGGGTTTGGAGCAATTGAGTCAGCAAACGCACCAGTTATTCTGGTTATTCGGTGCCGGCATGCTGGTGCTGTTGGCGGCTACCTTAGGGCAACTGGCGGTGCTGCGACGCACTATCATCCGGCCGATTGCTTCCTTAACAGTCGCTACCGAGCGTGTTCGGCAATCCGCCGACTACCGGCATCGAGTGCCCGCCGTCGGTACCGATGAGGTAGCGCGTTTGGCGCAAAGTTTCAACGCGATGATGGCTGCGGTGGAGGAACGCGAAATCGAATTGTCCCGGCTTAACGTCTTTCATCGCACGATTTTGGACAATGCGGCCTACGCTATTGTCTCTACCTCCACGGACGGCACTATCACCAGCTTCAATTTAGCGGCGGAGCGCTTGTTGGGTTATACGGCGGATGAGTTGATAGGCAAACAAATGCCGGCGCTTTGGCATGATAAAGCCGAGGTCGAGCGGTATGCTCAGAAATTGACTGAAGAACTGGGTGTCTTGATTCGTCCGGGATTCGAAGTCTTTACCGCGCGTCCCCAACGCCATCTACCCGAAGAAAACGAGTGGACTTTTATCCGCAAGAACGGCATACGCGTGCCGGTGAATCTTTCCATAACGGCCTTGCAGAATGAGGGCGGCGGCATCAGCGGATTCGTCGGCTTGATCTACGATCTTACCGAGCGTAAACAGGCCCAGCACCAACTGCAATTGCTGACTTTTGCCCTGGATCAGGTGAAGGAATCCATATTTCTGATGCCGGAGAACGATCCGAAGTTTCTCTATGCCAGTCGGGGTGCCGCCACCAAGCTAGGATACAGCCGTGATGAGCTCACCAGCGGTATGGGCGTGTTTGACATTGATCCCGGCTGGTCGCCGGAAGTGTGGGAGACATTCTGGCCAGAGTTGTCTGTGCGCCGCCAAATGCAATTCGAAACCCATCACCGGACGCGTGATGGCCGCGTGTTCCCGGTAGAAGTGACCGGTAACTACTTTGAGTTCGACGGGAAGATATACAACCTGGCAATTTGCCGGGATATTAGCGAGCGCAAAAACGCCGAGAAATTGTTGTCTGAATACGCCGCGATTGTTGAATCCACTGAAGATGCCATCATCGGTAAAACCCTCGACAGCATCATCACCAGCTGGAACAAGGGTGCGGAGCGCATGTTCGGCTACAGCGCCGACGAGATTGTCGGCGATTCGATTGCTATCCTGATACCCGACGAGTGCCGGAATGAAGAGAGGGAAATCCTGGATAGAGTGCGACGCGGAGAATCGATCAGACATTATGAGACGGTCCGCCGCTGTAAGCATGGGCAATTGATTGATGTCTCGGTAACGGTGTCGCCGCTGCGAAATTCGCAAGGCCAAATTGTCGGGGCTTCCAAAATTGCCCGCGATATCACTGATCGCAAACGCGCGGAAAACGAACTGATACGCTATCGAAATGAGTTGGAAAATACGGTACAGCAACGCACGGCCGAACTGCTGCTGGCTCGCGATGCCGCCGAAGCGGCTAATAAAGCCAAGAGTGTGTTTCTGGCCAATATGAGCCACGAACTGCGCACACCGATGAACGCTATTCTCGGCTTTTCCGGCATTCTGCTGAAAAACTCCCGGCTTCAGGACAGTGATCGCGCCAACGTCGAAATTATCAATCGTAGCGGCGAACACTTGCTGAACTTGATCAATGAAGTGTTGGAAATGGCCAAGATAGAAGCTGGCCGCGTCCAACTGGAAGAGGCGCCGTTCGATTTGGGGGAAATGGTGCTGGATGTGATAAAGATGATGCAGGTACGCGCTGCCGAGAAAAACCTGCAATTAGTCGTCGATCAGTCTTCGGCATTTCCGCGCTATATCATCGGGGACCAGGCCCGCTTGCGCCAGGTATTGATCAATCTGGTGGGCAACGCGTTGAAATTTACCCAGCAAGGTGGGGTCGTAATACGCCTGTCCACCAAGAACAACGCTATTGCCCATCTGTTGATTGAAGTGGAGGATTCCGGTCCTGGTATTACGGCTGAAGATCAAAAGCACATTTTCGAACCCTTTGTGCAGATCGGGCCGCTTGCCGACAACAAAGGCACGGGGTTGGGTTTAAGCATCACCCGGCAATTTGTGCAATTGATGAAGGGCTCTATCAGTCTGGAAAGTACACCGGGAAAGGGTTCGCTGTTTCGGATCGATGTGCCGCTGAAGCAGGCGCAGGCAGCCGATATTACCGATTTGTACCGATTGGAAGAACGCATGGTTCTGGGGCTGATGCCGGGGCAGGATAATTATCGGATTCTGATAATCGAAGATCAGCTGGAGAATCAATTATTGCTGGTGAATCTGATGGAAGCGGTGGGCTTTCAGGTTAAGGTAGCCGAAAATGGCGAGTTGGGCGTGGCATTATTCCAAAGCTGGCAGCCGCACTTAATCTGGATGGATAGGCAGATGCCGGTCATGGATGGTTTGGAAGCGACTAGAATCATTCGAACCTTGCCGGGCGGCAAACAGGTGAAAATAGTGGCGGTCACGGCGTCGGCTTTCACCGAGCAACGGACGGATATCATGGCGGCCGGCATGGACGACTTAATCTGTAAGCCTTACCGAGCCAACGAAATCTACGACTGTCTGACCCGGCTATTGGGCGTGCGCTATGTTTATGCCGACCCGCCGGCAATGCTGCCCGAGGACCTGATTTTGACCCCGGAGATGTTCGCAGTAGTGCCGCAGAATTTACGCGAGGATTTGGAGTTGGCGGTGAAAAATCTGGATAGTGAGCGTATAGGTGGCATTATTCAGCAGATTGCGGCGTACGATCTGCGGGTGACCGCCGCATTGACTCGGCTTGCCGAAAGTTATGAGTATCCGACGATACTCAAGGTACTGGGGACGAACTAAAACATCATGATAAATACAGGCAAAATTCTGGTCGTTGACGACACTTCGGCGTCTTTGAAGTTGCTGTCGGACCTTCTCAAGGCCGAAGGGTATGAGGTGCGCTCGGCGATAAACGGCGAGCTGGCGGTTAATTTTGCCATCGCCAATCCGCCTGATTTGGTGTTGCTGGATATTCTGATGCCCGGTATGGGGGGCTTTGAGGTTTGCCGTTTGCTCAAAGCGCATCCCGATACCCGCAATGTGCCGATTATTTTCATCAGTGCGCTGTCCGAGCCGGATGAAAAAGTCCAAGGCTTCAAGCTAGGCGCGGTGGATTTCGTCACCAAGCCTTATCAACGTGAGGAGTTGCTGGCGCGCGTGCGCACGCATCTGGAAATCGACCGCTTGCGCAATCATTTGGAAGAACTGGTGGAACAGCGCAGCCACCAACTACTGGAAAGCGAGAAAAAGCTCAGGACCAGTCTGAACGACCTGGTGGCGGCTCATAGCCTAATGCACACCTTGCTGCACACTATTCCCGATCTGGTCTGGTTAAAGGACCCACAGGGCGTGTATATCACCTGCAATCTGCAATTCGAACGCTTATACGGCGCCAAGGAAGCCGACATTGTCGGCAAGACCGATTACGAGTTTACCTCCAGGGAACTGGCCGACTTTTTCCGGGAGAATGATCGCAAAGCCCTGGCCGCCGGCCAGGTTTGCGCCAACGAAGAATGGCTGACTTTCGCTGATAACGGTTACTACGGCTTGTTCGAAACCCTGAAGACACCGGTGTTGAATCAGGACGGCAAACCGATAGGCGTGCTCGGAATTGCCCGCGACGTGACCGAGCGTAAGGCGGCAGAAGCGAAAGTCCAACGCCACATGCAGCTGTATGCGGCCTTGAGTCAGTGCAATAAAGCCATCGTACACAGCGCCGACGAAACCGAATTGTTCCTGGAAATCTGCCGCGCCGCCGTGGAGTTTGGTGGTATGAAAATGGCATGGGTTGGTTTATTTGCCGCTGATCGGTGCTGCATACGCCCGGTCGCCAGTTTCGGCAAAGGTGCGGAAGAGTTGGCCACGATAGACATGTCCATGGCTGCCGACAGCGCTTTCGGCCACAGCCCTACCAGCATCGCGATCCGCGAACAACGCCCTTACTGGTGCCAGGATTTTATTAACGATCCGATTACCGTGCCATGGCGAAAACAAGGTTTGCGTGCCGGCTGGGCCGCGTCGGCTTCGTTGCCGTTACTCAGAAACGACAGGGTGGTCGGTGCATTCGTACTATACGCTGACGAGGTTAACGCCTTCGACGATGCTGCGCGCGACCTGTTGGTCGAAATGTCGATGGATATTAACTTTGCCTTGGAAAATTTCAGCCGCGCGTTGGCCCAAAAACAAGCGGAAGCGGAGATCGAGCGCCTAGCGTTTTACGATCCGCTAACCAATCTACCGAATCGCCGTCTGCTTTACGATCGCCTGCAACAAGCAATAGTGACTAATGCCCGGCATGATAAACACGGCGCGGCCTTGTTTATCGACCTGGATAACTTCAAAGCGCTTAACGACACCAAAGGCCATACGATTGGCGACTTGCTACTGATCGAAGTCGCCCAACGTCTCCGAGATTGTGTGCGCGAAGGCGATACTGTCGCCAGGCTGGGCGGAGACGAATTTGTGATGATCCTCAACGGTCTGAGCCCGGATGAAACGCTGGCGTCTGCTCATACCAAAAAGCTGGCCGGCAAAATCCTTTCTGCTATTGATCAACCCTATTCGTTGCAGGGATACGATCACCATTGTTCGGCCAGCATGGGGATCTGCATGTTCCGCAATCAACCTATTACGGCGGAAGAATTACTGAAATACACCGATACCGCCCTATACCAAGCCAAGCGCGGCGGCCGTAACAAGCTGTTGTTTTACGATCCGGTCATGCAGGCCGCCTTGGAAACACGCGCGGTATTGGAAAGCAATTTGCGCGTGGCACTGAGCGAGCGGCAATTGGTGCTGTATTACCAGATGCAAGTTAACCACGCCGGTCAGATTCTCGGCGCGGAGGTATTGATACGTTGGCAGCACCCGCAACGCGGTTTGGTTTCGCCTTTGGAATTTATTCCACTGGCCGAGGACACCGGTTTGATCTTGCCGATAGGCAAATGGGTTATGGACTCGGCTTGCGCCCAGCTCAAAGCTTGGGAAAGCGATCCGGTTAAGTCTAAATTACAGCTTGCGGTTAACGTCAGTGCCATGCAGTTTCATCAAGAGGATTTCGCGGAGCAAGTGCAGCGAACCTTGGCGCGCTACGATTTGAGTCCTAATCGGCTGAAACTTGAGCTCACCGAGAGTTTGGTGCTGGATGACATTGACGATGCGATTGTGAAAATGCAGCGACTGCGAGATTTTGGCGTGCGTTTCTCAATGGACGACTTTGGCACCGGTTATTCGTCCCTGTACTATCTGACCAAGTTACCGATTGATCAGTTGAAGATCGACCAGTCCTTCGTGCGCAATATTACCTTGTCCCAAAGTGATGCGGTGATTGTGCAAACCATCATCGGCATGGCCGACAACTTGGGTATCGAAAGTATCGCCGAAGGCGTTGAAACCGAAGAGCAGTTGAGATTCTTGGAACAGCAAGGGTGTCATTTATATCAGGGCTACTTGTTCGGTAGGCCGGTACCCTTGGCTGATTTTGAAGCCCAATGCGATTATTCGGTGCAGCTCGGTTTACGGGCTAAAGAAAGTTAGAGGTGGATGACTTGCCCATCTTCTGCCTGCACAAAGGCTGAGGCTTGGCGGTATAGTCTATGTGTCTATGCTGCTTACTTTGTTTTCAAGCGCCGATTCCCAAGACATCAAAAGCGTAGGCTGGCAAACTTGGAGTGGCTCAGGTGTTGTTGCCGCTTCGAAGAGATAGCCTTGAAACGCAATTTTGAACCTGTTGTCGCTGGCATGCGATTAGATTAAGTTACCCAGGTAAAACGGCAACAACCAGTGGTTGAGCTGTAAATAATCATTATAAAAATAATAAGCTAAGGGGTTGTTGGTGGGCAGCGAGGGAAAACAAAAAAAGTGCGAAGTCGTCGGTATTGGCGCTTCGGCGGGTGGGCTGCAGGCCTTAATCCCGGCTATTTCCGCATTAAAGCCGCGAGGGAAATTTGCCTATGTTTTGGCTCACCATCTATCGCCCGATAAGCCCTGTTCACTGATAGAACTGTTGCAGAATAAATGTGCGCTCAAGGTCTCCTGGGCTCAGGATGGTACTGAACTAGTGCCCGATCACCTGTATGCCTGTCCACCGGGACACAATATCGAGGTGGTGGATGACAAATTGCTAGTGTTTCATGCCGAAGAAGCGCAACCCATCGCGCCGTCGATAGATCGATTATTTCGTTCCATCGCTGACAGCCGCCAGGAAAAAGCCATTGTTGTCGTTCTATCCGGCTCGGGACATGATGGTACCTTGGGCGCTGAAGCAGTGGCCGCGGCCGAAGGCTTGGTTATCTTGCAAAACCCGGCAGACGCCGTGCATAGCGCAATGCCCGAGTCGGTCATCAAATTAGGTTTTGCGGATTTGGTGGGTAGCTCGCAACAGATTGCCGAGTGGTTGAATCACACCGATGACATCGATGGCGTCATCAACGATGAAGTGATGGGTTCCGCGAACGCATTTTCCGAACTAATCCGTTTGGTCCACCACACCACTGGGCTGGATGTAAACAGTTACAAGGAAGGCACCTTGCGTCGCCAGGCATTTCGCCGGTTTCGCAGCCTGGAAATCGACTCCTTGGAACATTATGTCGATTATGTCAGAGAACATCCGGAAGAGCTTAGCCTATTGCAACAGCGCTTTATGGTATCGGTCTCATCGTTCTTTCGGGATGAAACCGCCTTTGCGGCATTGGAGGCCGCATTGCGGATTTTAGTCGTTGGTAAAGCCGCCGGCGATTCGATCAGGGTTTGGGTGCCGGGCTGTGCAACCGGTGAAGAACCTTATTCCATCGCGATGGTTTTGGCCGAGATCTTGGGAGACAGGTTAAGCCTTTTCGAGGTGCGGGTGTTTGCGACCGACATTCGCGATGAAGCCATCGAGTTTGCCCGGGCCGGGATATACACATCCAGAGAAATGACCAATTTGGGCGCGGAGCGGCAGAAACGCTGGTTTAAAAATGAGGGGAGCGGTTGGCGGATTCAGCCGGTCATCCGTGAATTATGCATATTTTCCACGCACAACATTATCCATCACCCACCCTTCATTAATATGGATTTGGTGAGTTGCCGGAATTTGCTGATTTATTTCAAACCGGCGCAGCAATCGGATTTGATCAACGCTTTTCATTACGCCCTGAAACCTGACGGCTTGTTGTTTTTGGGAAAATCAGAATCAGTAGGGCTAAATTCGCCTTTGTTTGAGATATTGGATGGCAGTAACAAACTCTATCGCCGGCGGGCTGTGGAAACGCGGCATGTACTTCGCTATTCGCCGTTTAATACTGCCATCGAAACCAACGGAGCCAAGTTGACTATGGGCAACGCGCACTATCGGCAAGCGTTAACCGAGCTAGCTATTAATGCTTTGATGCGGGATTTCGCGCCGGCCGGCGTGCTGATCAATGATAATTTTGAACCCTTACGCTTTTTCGGCAATGGTCGCCGCTTTTTCGGTTTGCCTGAAGAAAGTACCGATTTTTCAGTGTTTTCGCTGTGTTTGCCCGAGTTGCGAAATGAGCTGAAAGCGCTCTGTTTCAGGTTGATGCAAGAAAACCTGAACGTTGCCGAGGGTGTAACGCTCGACATAAGTATTGATGGCGCAGCATGCCGGGTTAGGCCGAAAGTCACACGCGTTGAGCAGACGCCGGGCAGCCATGAGTTTGGCATCTTGATTACGTTTATCGAGGTAGCACCGGTTTTGCTAGCCGAAAATACGTTGGTAACAGCCGAACAACCCAACGCCGAAATAGAACAAATTCGCCGAGAATTGGCGGATAGTCGCGAACTGTTGCACAGCGTGATTAACCAACTCGAATCTGCCAATACCGAATTGCAAATACTGCGGGAGGAAGTGCAATGCTCCAGCGAAGAATTACAGGCCTCCAATGAGGAATTGCAAGCCTCGAATGAAGAATTAACCACGCTAAACGATGAGTTGCGGGTCAAGTCAGTGGAGTCTGCCCAACTCAATGCCACGCTGACGAGTATCCAAAATTCCCTGCGCAGCAGTCTGGTTCTTGTCGACAAAGAAGGGCATATCACGCGCTACAACGCCTTCGCTACCCGCGTGTTCGGCTTGGTCCCCGACGATATTGGGCAATTTTTGTACGGGATTCCCTGTCATATCCCCATACCCAGGTTACGAGATTACGTAAGCAACGTCGTAGCTAGTGGCGAGTCGGTGGTGGAACAGATTCACCACGGTGATTTTCATTTTTTGATGCAAATTGATCCGTTCGAAAACGAATTGGGCGATATTGCCGGCGCCGTGTTGAGCTTTTCCGATATATCTGAATTGTATTCCGCCGAAGAAGCCCAAAGAAATATCGAAGCCCGCTTCCGGCTGTTTATGGATAACAGTTCCGCTGCGGCTTGGATTAAAGACAAAGACGGTCGTTACGTGTATTTGAATAGAGTATTCGAGCAGCGCTTTCATACCAAGCTCCAAGACTGGCAGGGCAAAACCGACTTTGATATGTGGCCGAAAAGCGTTGCCGAAGAATTGCGCGCCAATGACCTGTTAGTCGTGCAGACGGGTCAGGCTTTAGAAATAGATGAAACGATCATCGAAAAAGATGGGTGCGAACAAATTTGGCACAGCAGCAAGTTTAGCTTCTGCGACGTGGAGGGCCGGTGTTATGTCGCCGGGGTGGCGACAGAAGTGACGTCTCAGAGGCAAGCAGAGAGAGCGCTACGCGACAGCGAGCAACGCGTGCGTTTGGCCATGGACGCAGCCAGGGGCGGTTCGTGGGAATGGGAATTGGCGACTAATCGGAACTATTGGTCTGACGAGATATGGGATTTATACAATATCCCCTACGGCTCGGTGGAACCCAGTTATGCGGCATGGCGCAAAACGGTGCATCCGGACGATATCGCACAGGTAGAGGCCATTAACTCAGAAGCGGTCGCGCGTGCCGTGGCATTTGAATCGGAATGGCGGGTACTGCTCCCGGCAGGCCAGGAGTCGCGCTGGCTCATGGCTCGTGGTCGGCCCATCCTGAATGAGGATGGCAGCGTGCTCAAATACATCGGTGTGGTGATCGATATTTCCGCACGGAAGAAATCCGAAGAGCAATTGCGCAAAAATATCCAGTTGGAAGAAGAACTAAACCACTTGCAGGGTCTTTTGGAGTCCACTTTTGCGGGGTATTGGGACTGGAATATTTCTAAAGGCACTGAATATTTTAGTGATACGTTTAGTCGCATGTTGGGCTACCTGAGCGACGAACTTCCTAATGTCCCTGAAACCTGGCAAAAACTCATTTTTAGCGAGGATTTACCCAGTGTCCTTGAGAAGTTCGAGCGCCATGTGGCCAGTCATGGTGCAGAACCTTATTACAACGAAGTAAGGTATCGACACAAAAACGGCTCCACGGTGTGGGTGATTTGCGCAGGCCGGGTGGTACAGTGGGCGGAAACCGGCGAGCCGCTTCGAATGGTGGGGTGTCATATCGATATTACGCAGATGCACCAGCGCTTGGACGAACTGGTTGAAGCGAATCTGCGTGCCGATACCGCCAACCAGGCAAAAACGGCATTTTTGGCCAATATGAGTCACGAAATTCGCACCCCGCTCAATGCCATTGTCGGTCTCACCCATATTTTGTCTCGCAAAGTGACGGACCCTGAGCAAACCAATTTCTTGAAGCAGATTGGCGACTCGGCCCAACATTTGCTTGGCGTGATCAGCGATATTCTCGATTTGTCCAAGATCGAGGCAGAAAAGTTGGTGTTGGAATCCGTGGAGTTTGATTTAGGTGAAGCGGCGGCCAAGGTCCGGACGATTATGCACGAACTGGCTGAAAACAAAGGCCTGAGCTTAAGCGTGGATTGCGCAACTTTAAACTATCTATTGTGTGGAGATCCGATCCGCTTTAGTCAGGCGTTAATAAACTACATCAGCAACGCGATCAAGTTTACTGACAAAGGTTTTGTGCAGGTTCGGATTTTCCCGGTCAGCGAACAGGGCGATAAAGTGCTGTTGAGGGTGGAAGTGCGTGACAGCGGTCGCGGCATCCCGTCGGATATGATTCCAAAGTTGTTCTCCGCGTTCGAGCAAATCGATACTTCCATCACCCGCAAGCACGGCGGTACCGGCTTGGGCTTGGCAATTACCAAACGGCTCGCTGAGCTAATGGGCGGTCAGGCCGACGCCACGAGCGCGGTAGGACACGGCAGTACATTTTGGTTTACCGCTTGGTTAACCAAGGGCAGCCATATTAGCGGCAGCAGGCAATTGTTGGATGGCAGCGACGATACAGCGGAGCAGATTTTGCTTAGCCAATATGCCGGTACCCGTTTGTTGCTGGTAGAAGACGAACCGATCAATCAAGCGGTTGGCGTCATTCTGCTGGAAGCGGCCGGTTTTGAGGTCACGGTAGCGGATAATGGTGCCGACGCACTGGCGCTGGCCAAACAACAGCGGTTTGCTTTAGTGATTATGGACATGCAGATGCCGGTGATGGATGGGCTTGAGGCTACCCGGCAGATCCGCTTGCTGGACGGCTGGCAAAATGTACCGATTATTGCGATGACCGCAAATGCTTTTGCTGAAGACCGTGAATTGTGTTTGCAAGCGGGTATGAATGATTTTCTCTCCAAACCGTTTGATCCCGCCAGCCTTTGTGCTCGACTGTTGTATTGGTTGGAGCACAGTGCGCGGGCTTGAATTGGAAGCTTTGCTGCTCGTTCTCAATGCGCATCATGGCGTTGTTGGTTTTTACTGTAAATTCCCTGGAGTCGTCATTCCCGCGAAGGCGGGAGCGACGATATTTAAGGACCGGGTCAATAATCTCAACTACCTGGAATGACGTTGCCGTGATTCGAATTTCCATACTTGTAGCCGCTATTGCCATCCTTAGTGCTTGTGCAGCGCCGGATGAAAATCCGAAGACGCCATTGACACTGGAAGCGGCTGTTGCCGGTAAGTGGCGTGATCCCGCTAATGTCGCTCGCGACAAGTGGCGGCATCCTTTGCAAACGCTGGCGTTTTTCGGCGTAAATCCTGGGCAGACAGTGATCGAAATTACGCCGGGTTATGGCTGGTATGCCGAGATTCTGGCGCCTCTGCTCAGAGTAAATGGCCATTACGTCGCCGCCGTGATAAACCCTGATAGCGCTGTCAAGCAAAGCGCCAGGAATTACTACGCGAAGCAACTTAACGCGCTTGAGCGTCAATTTCTAGCCTTGCCAAACCTATACGGTAGTCCGGAGATCCGGCTTTTTGATGAAGCTAAGCCAACCTTCGGCGCACCCGCGTCAGCGGATGTGGTATTGACGTTTCGCAATGTTCACAACTGGCGGGAAGCGGATAGCGTGGCATTGATGTTCAAGGGTTTTTTCGACGTGCTTAAACCCGGCGGCACGCTGGGTCTGGTGGAGCACCGGGCAAATGGCGACGTGGCGGACGACGATTTTTCAGGCTATATCGGGCAAAATCAACTGATTGCCTGGGCCAGTGCGGCCGGCTTTGTGTTACAGGCTGCCAGCGAGATCAATGCCAACCCGTTGGACAGCAAAGATCACGAGGGCGGGGTATGGAGTTTGCCGCCAGCATTCAGCAACGGCAGCAAGGATAGAGACAAATATGCCGCGATTGGCGAAAGTGATCGAATGACCTTGCGGTTTATAAAGCCTGGAGCGGCGCTCAGTGCTGTTAAATAGGCGTTGGAGTTAACCCGCAAAAAGATATTTGCTGACAGATAACGTTGACTATTTCGAATAGAAGGGATTTACTCCGTAACAAATTTTCTTTGTCAAAGGTGCTGAATCGATGAACGAAACACTGATTGCCGTAGCTGTTGAAAACGGTGGGAATATTGCGCCGCATGCCGGCAGGGCATCGCGCTGGCTGGTCTATGTTGCTGGACAAGCAGCGGAGGCGAGTCTGGCCTGGACGCTTGATCTAACCGAGATTGGCAGCCTGCACGAATGGCATGTGCGCGGCGACGGCAATCGGCACCCACTGCATTATGTGGATATAGCGATTGCCGGATCGGCGGGAGACGGGGTAAAGCGTAACCTGCTGGAGAGAAATACCGAACTGCATACCACCAGCGAGACATCGCCATTGAAAGCGGTGGCCGCCTATCTGGCCGGCGAACTTGTCGATGGCCTGCCGCACGAGGAAGCACATTGCCTAAAAACTAGCGATCAGTGATTCGAACTTAAATAGCGTCGCTCCACACAGACGGGAGCCCGGATGCCTGACTAGGTTTGCTACGCGGCCCTTGGGCTCCAAGGAATTTAAGTGGCTGTGTCAAAACCGGCTCGGCGCAGTCGTTTTACTACAAACTCAAAACTCCCAAACCACTTTGCCGTAAACGCCGCGTTGCACTTCGGTGGCTTGGGTGAAGGTTTCCTGGACATATTCCAAATGCTGGTTATCCAATAGATTTTGGCCGACCAGCGATAGCTCGACAGCTTGATTCAGCTTCCAGGCCAGGCGCAAATCCAGGGTGGTGTAGGCTCTAATATAGGCTGGCCCGCTGAGGGTAAAGGCGCTGGCATTGTCCACATACCGCAGCCAGGCATCCAGGGTAATGTCCTCGGTGGGATTGAGCATCGCGCGCAACGAGGTTTTGTGCTGCGGCGATACCGCTTCCTGGTAATACGGATTGCTGGAAAGCTCGGTTTTAAGCACGCTATAACTCAGGTCCCAGCGCCACCAATCCAGCATCTTCCAAACCACTGCGGTTTCCACGCCATAGGTTTTGCCCTTGCCGGTGTTGTCGATGATCAACGGCTGTTTGATAAAAAACGGCACATTTGCCGGGTCTGTCGCCCCTGGATGGTAAGAGCGCAGATTTTCATAATCGTTATAAAACAGCGATAAATCTATGGAAAAACTATTGCTGGGCGTGTATCGATAGCCGGTTTCATAGGCCAGCACCTCTTCGGCTTGGTAAGCGTTGGAACCGGTTACCGCGAGGGCGAGCGGTAAAGGCGTGCTGTTGGGGTTGGTCAGCGGCGGCACGACCTGACCGATCAGTTCCATGTGGGCATCCACCCGAGAAGGAATTCGCACGCCGCGGGAGACCGCCGCCCACAGCCGGTGATTGGGGTCCGGTCCCCAGAGTAGGCGGGCTGTAGGTTGCACTTCTATGCCGGTGTAGTCGTTATGCTCCAGTTTGGAACCCAGCGTGAGCCACAGTTGTTCGTCAACTAACGTCAATTGGTCCTGCAGGAACGTACTAAAATAACTCTCACCGCGTTGAGGTGGCGTAAAATTAACAATAATTTGCTTAACTTGGTTTTCTTTGGTGTAGGTATACCGGTAGCCAGCCCCCCAGACTATGTCGTTCCAGTCGTTTAAAGCAAAGCGGTGTTGAAAATCCACATCTCCGGTATAGCGTTCCTCTTCAATATAACTTTCTCTGCGGTCGTAACTGTCAAAGTACAGTTGCAGGGCGTAATTTGACGTATCGGAAATGCGATGTTGCAGACGACTAAGCAAGTTGCCGCCGGTGGCTTGGACCTGGTCGGAAATGGTTTCTCGATAGGGAGTCGTGAGCGCGGCTAAACCGATTTGTTGGTTTAAATCGCTATGATAAACATCGCCTTGCACGGTGGCGGAGTCGGCGGCGGACCAGTCTGAGTCTATGCGAAAGCCGCCTTGCATTTTGCTCCAGGCATCGCCGGCGGGCTGGCCGGCAGGTCTGCTGAGGGCGTCGCGCTCAAAACCTTTGATATACGCCCGGCCGCTGGTGGATTCGTTGAGTTTGCCGCCGTAACGGAATGAACCGAAGCCGCGTTCCTCGCTGCCGCCGCCGGCGCTGAGCAAGCCGCCTTGGGTATCTGCGGCATGTTTGGTAATGATGTTGATCAAGCCATTTACAGCGTTGGCTCCCCATAGCGCTGCCCCGGAGCCGCGAATTACCTCGATGCGCTCCACGTCTTCCAGCATCACATCTTGCATTTCCCAATACACACCCGAGAAAGCCGGCGTGTAGATATTTCTACCGTCGATCAGCACCAGTAATTTATTGGAAAACCGGCCATTAAAACCGCGTGAGCTGACGGCCCATTTGTTGGCGTCTATGCGGCCGACGTCAATGCCGGGCGCCAGACGCAGTGCGTCCGGAATGTTGGTGGCGCCGGCGCGTTTGATGTCGTCGTTGCTGATGACAAATACCGCAGCCGCCGCATCGCCCAGCGCTTGGGCTTTTTTTGAAACGGATGTGATTTTTACCGATAGCAGTTCTTCTATATTCAACTCGGTTAAATCGGTATCGGCCGAAGCAATTTCCGCATGGACAGCCAAACATAGCGCACCTATCCAAACGGTGTAAAAGGTATTTTTCATTCTGTAGCAAATGGGGCATGGCGAGAGACAGAGTGTCTCTCGGGTTAATTCTTCAGTTGCAAATGTAGCGCAGCATCGGTTTATCACAAAGTTTTTGTAACATTTATTCATTCTACTTTGTTAGATGCGCAAAGGTGCTGGCCATTCCGGCAGCGATTGGCGTAATCCAGGCCCCATGGCTGGGGCGAAGCTTGCCATCCATGGCATTGGAGGTCCGCTCTTGCGCCGTTAACTATCGTGGTTCCCGCCTTAGCGGAAATGACGAATGCAAGATATTAAACGCTGGGTAAATGGGTCAATCTAATGGCTGACAGTGTTGCTGATTGTAAAGATTCGGTGAAGCGTGGGGCGTTGAGGGCTAAGCAAATGGCGGAGGGCGAATCCCGTTGGCCGTTGGAGGGATGAGGTTAAAGTTTTCATCGGCATGCCAACTGAAGTGGCAAGAGGACTGAAGTTGACGCGGTTTGTTGTTACCAGGCCCCTACATATTGTCGCTCCCGTTTTCGCGGGAATGACGATACTGGGCCTATAAGAGCCGGGATTACCATCAGGCGTGTTTCACACCTCCGCCCACATCCTTAGCAGGTTGTGGTAACAACCGGTCAGGTTGACGGTCGGGGCGCTGTCGCCCTGCGTGTTGCGCAATTCGAGGATAGCCATATCCATTTCAAATAAAAGGCGGCGACGCTCGGTTTCCCGTACCATGCTTTCCAGCCAGAAGAACGAGGCCAGCCGCGCGCCGCGCGTCACCGGCGCCACCCGGTGCAGGCTGGAGCCGGGGTATAGCACCATATCTCCAGCCGCCAGCTTCACGGCATGCTCGCCGTAGGTGTCTTCGATGACCAGTTCGCCGCCTTCGTAACTGTCCGGGTCGGCGAGGAAAATCGTCGCCGACAAATCGGTGCGTACCCGTTCGCCGCTGATCGGGCAGTGGCGGATGGCGTTATCGATGTGGTTGCCGAAGGTGTTGTGTTCACCGGCATAGCGATTGAACAAAGGCGGGAAAATCTTTTTCGGCAGTGCCGCCGACAGAAACAGTGGGTTGCGATTCAAGGCGCCCAGCAAAATGGCGCGGGCGGCGTGACTTTGCTCGGTTTGCTCCGGCAGTTGCCAGTTGTTTTTGACCTGTGCCGACTGACTGCCGGCAGTGATGCGGCCATCCGCCCAAGGCGCGTCGGCCAGAATGTCGCCAAGCTGTTGCAGTTCGGTAGGGGAAAGAACTTCCGGAATTTGGATCAACATGGTCTAGCCCGAGATGGCTTGCATGGCAAAAAACACCGCCAAACTCATGGAGCCCAGCCCTAATCCGGCGGCGGCTAAACGGTTGCCGTGCAGCCTGGTCCACAGCAAAGTGCCGGTCAAGGCCAGCAGGATCAGGCCGCCCGCCAAGGTATCCACCAATAAGACCCAGCCGACGCCCATGCCGGTGCCCTTATGCAGATTATTCAGAGTAGTCAACAAGTTTGCCTCGCCTTGCTTGACCGTGACAAAGGCGTTGCCTTCCCAGTAGTCGGCGGACAACATCTTTTGCGGATTGCGGATATTGATTTGCCAGGATGCCGGTTGCTGAACGGCTTGATTGTTCCAGGTCACGGTTTTACCGGGTTCCTTGCGGATTTTGGCGTGAGATGTATCTACACTTAAAGTTTGGCCTAGCCAGGCGGCCAGCGCTTTCGGGTCCGTGGGATGAGGTTCCGGCAATGCCAGTTGGATTTCTTTTTGTTCCATGCGGCCGACGGGGATTTTCAGTACGTCGCGGTGGTTCATTAAAATGCCGGTAAAACCGAATAATAAGCCCAGCGCCGCGCCCCATAGCCCGAACCAGGCATGGGTGCGGCGCAGCCATTTCAGGAAGGCGCCTCGCGACAGGTTTTTCGGTAAAAACAGATAGCCGCCGTTGGTTTTCTTGGGCGGGCGGGCGGCTGGCGTCAATAATGAATCGGTTGCGGTGTTCATGGGTCGGGTTCCAAAATCTGACTATGGCAATTGCAAATAAGGGTTTTGCGGATCGGGTGGAACGGTTAAACAATCTCGCTACTGGCGGATGTTGCTTAACCGTTCGAACACGCAGCGTTTAGTATTTAAAGCTCACCGTCAATTGCCCGGACACCGGCATACCCGGCAAGGCCGAGTTGGTTTGTCCGGATTCGTAATAGACGGTATCGGTCAGGTTAAACACATTGAGTTGCACGTCGTAATGTTTTTGGTGATAGGCCACCACCGCATCCAGGCGGGCGTAACCCGGCAATACCGCTTCGTTGACGCTGTCGGCATAGCGGTGGCTGGCGTAGTACACACCGCCGCCGACTTCCCAGTTGTCGGTCAAGTGGTAGGTGCTCCAGGCTACGCCGCTGTGCTCCGGCACGTTGACGGCCGTCATCCCCTCAAACGATTTCACTAAGCCGCTGACCGAGCCGGTGGCCGTGGTCGTAGATTTGCTGATTTTCGAATCAAGATAGGCATAGGTCAGCGATACGTCCCACTTCGGCAATATTTCGCCGGCTAATCCGGCCTCGAAGCCGTCGGTACTTTGCTCTCCCGCCAGGATTTGCAGGTTGGAATCGAGCGGCGAGGTGGTGCGGGCATTGGTTTTTTCCAGTCGGAACAAGGCTGCGGTAGCGGACAGTTTGCCGTCGAATAACTCCCATTTGCCACCGATTTCGTAGTTGTGGTTTTGCTCGGGCGGCAGGTTGGCATTATTGGCCGAGAGACTGAGACTCTCGGCGGACGGATTGAAGGATTTGCCGTAACTGAAATAATAGGACTGGGCCTTGCTGGGTTGCCAAACGATACCGCCGCGCGGGCTCCATTGATCGACACTACTATTGAAGTCGGCGGTACCTATCCTGTCTGTCTGTTGCGCGTCGAACACGTCGTAACGGGTGCCGGCTAACAGTTTCCATTCCGGGTTGATCTCGAATTGATCCAACACATAGCCGGCGTAGGTTTGGGCTTGCGTCAGGCGATCCGTGGCCAGTGTACCGCTGAAGTGGTACGCCAAGCCGGTGACGCTGGCGGTAAGACGCGGATTGAATATCGAAACGCGGCTGACGCCGGTCGAGTTTTTCGATTTGAAATCGTAGTCTTCCCAGCCGAATTCGCTGCCGAACATCAAGGTATTGTTAAAGCCGAACAAGGGCTTTTTGTAGACAAAATCGGTCTGGTTGTAGACGTTTTCCTGGGTGTTCAGGCGTAAGGCTTGCGAGCGGGCGATAGTACCGGCATCGGCGCCGCTATAGGCCGCTGCGCCGGAATACAGATGCGTCAGGTATTTGCGTTCGTAGTCGCCGTAGCGGATCGAGTTTTTCACCGAAAAATCCTGGTTGAAACGGTGGGTTAATGCCACCGTGGCCACATTGACATCGGTGTCCATCATCCGGTTATCGGTAAAGCCATAAAAGGTGTTGATAGGCACGCCGGCCGGCCGGCCTCGATACATAGGCACGCCGTAATCGAATACGCCTTCTTCCTGTTGATGCAGTAGATTTAGAGTTAAATCGGTATCGGCGCTAATGTCCCATTTGAACGAAGGCGCGATACCCCAGCGATTGCTGTAGTTGTAGTCGCGATAGGAATCGGCATCCTGGTACATGACATTCAGCCGGGCCGATAAATCTTGATATTTGGTTTCGGCGTCGATGGCGGTGCGTTTGAAATCGTACAAGCCATAGGTAAAACTGCCGTTAATCCCGGTTTTACCGGTGGGTTTCTTCGCGACTTGATTGATCACGCCGCCGGTGGCGCCGCGGCCGAATAATATCGAGGAAGCGCCTTTCAACACTTCGGCTTTTTCAATGAAAAATGTGTCGCGATTGTACTGGCCGTTGTCCTTGACGCCGTCCAGGTATTGATCCGAGCTGGCGGCGAAACCGCGCAAGGTAATCGAATCGCCGGTACGGCCGCCTTCGCCGGCGGCAATCGTCAGGCCGCTGACGTTGCGTAAAGCGTCGCGCAGGTTGAAGGCGTTTTGCGACTCGATCAGTTCTTTTTTAACCACGCTGACAGACTGCGGAATGTCGCGCAGTGCCATCTCGGTTTTACTGCCGGTGGTCGAGGTTTCGGCTTTGAAACGAATGGCTTGCTTTTCGCGGTTGGCTTTGACTTTGACGTCTTCCAAAACCACTTCTTGATCATTGTTGGCCGCTACATCGGCGGTCGAGTCGGCGGCGAATGCCGCCCCGCTCAGAGCCGCGCCCAGCGGCAAGAGCGCCCCTAAGCGCCACTTGGCAGGGGTGTTTTTTTTAGTGGTCGAATGGTTTGCAGACATAGTATTCCCGTGACTAAATAAATGTTGCTGGCTGCCTGGCTGGGAATGCTGGGTGGCTAAGATTTTACGAACCGACAGTTATTGTCCATCGGTTATTGATCGCTATTCGAGCTATGCGGCTCCAAAAAGCCAAGAAATAAGATCATTCTCAAATAATAACGATTCTCATTTTATTTTTTTTGAGGCTAATGTCAACTCCGGAATTTGTGTGCAGACCGTTTCCCCATTCGAAATCAAAGTTTGGGTAGGCTTACATCTTTGAAAGCATTCGAGCCGTTTCGGGAGCTCGGTAGCCTAAAGGTTTGCGGAAAGCAGCCTTACGCCTGCAAAAAAAATGGCGAATTAACGGCTGAAATTTTCAAGGGCGAAGAAATACTTTACTTTTCAAATGAGAATAATTATCATTTGAGTCAGATTAAAAATCAGCTGCCGTGACGTGAAAAGATTATTCCCCTTATTTAGAGAACCCGAGGCTGTGCGCTTGGCAATCGCTCCGGAAGTTTTGGCGGCGTTGGTCGAAAAAGGCGAAATCCATGCCACGGATTTCCGATGTCTTGATCTAGGGTCGAAACAAATCGTTTGGAAAATGTTCTTGTCTCAGACAAAAGCCAAGCTCAGTCGTGGTTTAGCGAATCCGGAGCGGCAATAGTTTTTAATGCGCTTAAAAGTTTTTACCCAATCCCAGACGATTTTTGAAGGAGTAAACGTATGAGCAAGAAACCCTGTACCCACGAATGTTTGGCGGCGACGGAGTTAAGTAAGGTATTGATTTGCCGCGAATGCGGCGTCGTCCACCTGCATTTGCAGAACATGTCCTTGCGCCTGGAAGTTGCCGACTTCCTGAGCTTTGCCGACACCATGTCCGAAGCCGCGCACCAGGCCAGAGCCGGTCAAAAAGACAAAAGCAAACGCGCCGGATTTACTGTTGTTAAATCCAGCACCAGACTGAATTAGCGAAACGCCACTTGCCGGAAAATCCCCGGCGGTTTTCCTAAAATAGTCGCCCCTGAATAAATCAATTGGTTAGAATTTATTCAGGGTCAACTTAATAGTCGGATGGCGTAATAGCCTTCAGAAACTACCAATCCTGCTTTCGCTGTATATGCTCGCATCCAGAGAGACTGCTCTGTCCGCCATGCCTATGGTTTCCGCTCTATGGGCGATGGTTAATCGAGTGATGTTTAACGAATTGATTGCCAAATTCACCTTCCGCTCTTTTTCGACATCCAAGTGGCTGGTTGCTTCGTCCAGGACCAGTACCGACGATGGCGATGTGTTCGCCGGGTTGGATGGACCGATGCAAATTGCGAAATACCGATGGCATACTCGCGTTTCTTTAACACCGCAAAAAGGCTCATTTGCCAATGTAAAATACAGGGGGGACTGAGTTGGTCGAATTCCGCCAATTCCAGGCGTAGCGGCCTGCACGAAAACCCGAGAGCCGCTCCAATGCCGACCAAATCCATCATAGTGGATCCGCGTAGCGACACCGCATACTTTGCGCGCAATTCGCTCATGGGGTGTTCGGTGCCGTGGCAAGCGGCGACATAGCCCAAACAGGCCAAGCCGCATTCGGCCGCGGTGGTTTGCAAGTATGACGAATGATACGAGTTGCTAACGTGTTTCATTGTGCGGAATCGACAAACACTTCCAGCAACTGATCGGGATTGATGTGGCGCGCAATCGCCGCATTCACCTGAGCCAGCGTCAAGGCTTCCACATGGGTATTGAGTTCGGCGTAGTACTGCATATCGCGGCGCAAGCGCAATAGCAGATTCAGCTTAGCAAACAACTTGTCGTGATCCAGCGTGCTCAGGTCGTTGCGATGTCGCCAGTTATCTTTTGCGTTGCTGAACTCCGTATCTGTGAGGCCATTTTTCACCAGCAGGGCCAGTTCCTCGTGCACGGCTTTGGAGAGCTGTTGCCGCAGGGCCGGCGCATAGGTCGCGCTGATAGTCAGGGTGGAGCGCGGTTCAAAGGCAGACGCGCTGATCTTGCTAGCCACGCCGTACGAAATACCCTCTTGTTGACGCAGGCGGCGACCGAGGCGGGATTGCAGCGCATCCTCGCCCAGTGCGAAATTAACCAGCGTTAACGCCAGGGCGTCAGTCTCGTTCGCTTGCAATGGCTGTCTGAGCTGCGCCGTGTAAATACCGTGCGCGCCCTCGGGTAAAGCAATGACATGCTGGCCGGGAGCCAATGCGGCGTAAGGCACGGGTGGCCGTTGGTAGGCCTGCTTGCTGCGCCATGGGCCTAGCAGGCTCTCCAACTGCTGGTGTGTCGCCTTTGCATCAAACTCCCCGGACAGCACCAACTCCCCATTCGCGCCGTAATAATCGGCATGGAAGGCTTTTACATCGTTCAATTCGATACCTTCCAACGCAGCGAGCGCTTCTGCCATGCCGGGCTCGCGACGGATGTCGCCGATAGGGTATTGGCTGGTGAATGCGGTCACGGCTTGTTCCGCAACGACTTGCGGTTTTGCGCCCTGGCTTTGGTAGGCGATACGCAACTGATTGCCGACTTCCTTGAATCCCTGCTCCGGCAGCGCCGGATGATGAAGAATATCGACCAGAACGCCAAGAAACTCCGGTAACGAGTTGGCGGGCAGATCGAAGCGAATCGCCAAGCGGTCATCAACTGGCGTCATCGACAAGTGGGTATCCAAACCCACCAAGCGATCAAACAGTTGTTGCCGATCTAAATTGGCCGAACCGTGCGCCAGCAGGCTACCGGTTACGTCCGCTAAAATACGTTTGCCAAGCATACTGTCCGCCGTGCCCATACGCAGATTCCACAGACCCTGCACCCTACCGGTCGGTATAGGTTTGGGCCAGAGGGCAATCGCCAGCGACTCGTTAATGCTAAAGCGCTCGATTTGCGCATCAAGGGCTGCCGCCGTCGCATCGTTAGCCGTTGGTATCGCGGTTTCCGGCAGGTGCGCCGGCACAGACGCGGCGGATGGTTCGCCGGTTGTTGCGTGCGGTACCACGGATTCCTTTTCCGCCGCGATACTTGCCGCATGCCTTTTGCTCATCAACTGGGCAACCGGGATACTCTGCTGGAAAATCGTTTTGGCCGTTTGCTGAATCTCCGGCAAAGACACTTCTTGGGCCGCGTCGATGCTCTCGAACCACAGCCGCCAGTCGCCGATGGATGCAAATTCAGCCAATCGGTAGCCAAAGGCGGCGGCTTGAGATTGCACGTGTAACGCTTCGTTGCGTATCAAGTTTTTGGCACGTTCCAGTTCTTTTTCCGTGAACGCGTTATCGCCCAGCGACTGCACTTGGACTGCTAAGGTGTTTTGGAGTTGTTCCAACGTTTCACTGTCGGCTGTCAGCGGGAGCGCAGTGACTTCGAATGCACCCCCATTGCGTAATAGCAATGGCATTGCCGAGACAGAGGCCGCCTGTCCGGCGCTAACCAGCGACTCATGTAAACGACTGGCCGGCGAACCGGCCAGCAACCCGCTCAGTAGGCCGATTGCCGCAACATGCTTGGCATCGAACGAATGCCGTAACGGATAAAATAATGAGACGGAAGCGACATCGCCGTCGCCGCGAAAACTCGGTTGCGAATCGCTACTCTCCTGCCCGGACGCCGCTTGGAATGGCGTTACTTGCCCGATTTTGGGCGATTCAATCTCACCAAAATGAGTTTCCAATTGCTTCCAGGTTTCGGCAACGTCAAATCGACCGGTAATGACCAACAGCGCATTGTCGGGGCGATAGTGTGACCGATAAAAAGCCCGGACGTCGTCGATGGCGATACTGCGCAATTCAGCTTCGTTACCTATCGGCGGGCGTACATAGGGGGCAAAGCGAGTGACAACCGGCAGTATTTGTTGCGCTAATTTTTGCTGATGATTGCTATCGCCAAGCTCCTTTTCTCGCAATACCACTGGTAATTCTCTGGCAATATCCGCTTCCGTAATCTTCAGTTTTTGCATGCGCAAGGCCTCTTGTTCCAGCAGCCAGTTCAAAGTGGGCTGGTCGCTTGAAAAGGCCGTGTGGTAGATAGTGCGGTCGAAATTGGTATTGCCGTTATAGGCAATGTTGCGGCGCGCCATCTCGCTAACCAGCGCATGATTGCCCGGCGTCGTGGGCGCGCTAAACAGCAAATGCTCCAGCAAATGCGCGAGGCCGGCCTTTCCTTCGGGATCGGCGAGCGAACCGCTGAAGTACACCAGTGTCACCGCCGTCCGCTCGGCCTTACTATCGGGAACCAACAAGGCCCGGAAACCGTTCTCGAATTGCCGTTCGATCGCGCCGTATTTCTCGGTGGCGGCGCTGTTTGTTTTATTTTCCGTGGCGTGCCCGGTAACAACATTGACGAAAGATAGTATTAAAAACGCTATTGAGGTCGAGCGGGTACGATTCATGGGTAAGATTCCTGTCCATGGTTGGATAAGTCGAGGTTTGTTAAATGATGAAAGATGGCGTTCGTCTCTCAATGTAAAATAAGGTGTCTCCGGCATGAACCGTTTGACCTTCTTCAACATGAACGGCCGAAATAAGCCCTGGCGCCGGCGTGGCAATAATAATCGCACCGCCATTTGGGACCAACATGCCGATAGCGTTGGTTCGTTTGGTATAAGACGCAAAGCTGATAAATAAAACGGTTGCAGCGACCAGCGTCAACACAATCGCGAATACCAGCCACGACGACCAAGACCTTGCCAGCAGGATGTCGCCTTCCAAGCGTCCGGTCTGCGCTGCCATGGCTTCCGCGCGATAAAGATTCGTCGAGAACATGCGTCCTGCCTATCGGATTTCGATGTTTGACAGCGAAGCGTGTCGTTGGGCCGCTTAAGCGATAAATCCGGCCTTATTAATCCTATGTGCCCCGTCCGGGCTGAGCGCGTCGAGGCCTGAGCGGGTTGGCCCTTCAGTACCCTCAAGGGCATGGAGGCTAACGGTGTTTAAGGGCTGGGTTAATAACGTAGAGCTAAAAATCAGCTGTTCGATGGAATTTGCGGCTGTAGTGATAACGCCGCAAACAAAATGGCGGCTAGCGAAAAATGATATGGTCATAAAGTCCCCTGGATGAATTGATTAGCACCGTGAGGGCTGGCTAGTCAGGAGACATGGCTGGCAATACGCCTTCTGCGCGAAGGCTGAGTTGACTTTAAGGAAGTTCTCTCTCGCTGTCAACTCATATTATGCGGTAGGTCTTGTTTGTTTAGTTTTGCAGCAGCCAAGGCTTCGACTGAATAACCAATCTTGTATTTGCCCGTCTTGAACTGTCTATCGAAGCCGAGCAGATTTAAACAATCGTCGCCGGCACTTAATCGACAATGTCGGCTAGCAAGCCTGGGATTACGCGGCCACCCGATTAACGTTCTGCGCGGGTGGGCCGTAAATTAGTCATGGTCGATCACGCTGATCGCCTGCGGCTTCCGCTTTAACTTCGACGGTTGGCAGCGTCTTGTCGCTGTCGGTTTCGGCGGCCTATGCGCCGGGCCGGCTGAGTAAAAATAGGAGGTTCGCGGCTAGCGGTGAGGTAACGAACGCAAGGAATATATTGTACCGTTTCGCGAACGGTGCGGTTCGCAAGCTCACCGGCAGCCTAAGCCAGCGCCTGTTGCGAGCAGAGGTAGACTGGGCAAAATTGCCTACCATTCAAATCCGCGTGGGCACAAAACCCCGTGCCCACCTTACAGGACTTTGACATTCACTTCTGCCAGATCGGCTCGCCTGGACCGGCACCGCCAGGGAACTCCCATCCCATCACGGTCACGGAATCAATGACGGTGCAGATGAGAACAACGACGTGATCATGGACCCGCCTTAGCCATTCGATGTCGATTCGAGTATCGAACTTGCCATCCTTCTTGTCGAAGTAGTACAGGTCCGTAGCTCCTGATGAATCGGGAGCGTGCCATGATCCATGGCACAGCGCATTGCGAATCTTGGAGGCCTTCTTGATGTCTTCAACGAGTCCTTCGAGGTTCTTGAAGTCTGATTCCTGATGATCTCGCATGACCTTGCCATAGACCTCTGCGAGCGGCCAAAGAGTGTCTGTTAGAGCTTGGTGCAACTGCTTGTCCCACTTCGCCAAATGCTCGATTGCATCTTTTTCGTCGAATATTGTTGTGGCGGTGAATGCGAAGATGGCTTTGCCGAGCACTTCCTCAAGGAGCCCGAACGCCGCGATCGTGCGCCCAAGTTGCTCCCAAAACTCCGCCGGGAAAAGGTCCGTGGGCCACTTCCGTGGTAGTCGTGCTTGGTCTATGACTGACGGTGATCTTGGCATGATGTTGTGCGTAGTTCGGGCAGATGAAAGAAGATGCCATGAGGCCTAGTGTTCAAGGTAACCGGCCTTGCGCGGTTGTTTCTGGGAACGTGACAATATTTACGTGCATTTATGGCCTCTTTGTGGTGACGCCCAACACTGGAGTTAAGCCTTATCACGCGCAAACCGCGTCCTGAGCCGCTCAATCGCGTCAGCAGACTTCGTGGCAGCTCTCAATACGGATTCTAAGCCAGGCTTCCAATGCGTCAATCGTTCAGTCTCGTGGTGCCAGTGAAACACGTGTGGCTCAACACTCCCATCCACAACACGCGCTACTAAGTGATTTCCCGTTCCGTTTGAGGCGAGGGCAATCATCCCAAGCTCGCGAATGCGCTTTCCTCAAGCGCCACGCAAATTCTCATACGTAATCGCACCGGCCGTCTTCCTCGGGTTGGAGGGATCGAACACGGGAAAGAATCTCCATCCACCGGGCAATTCATTGCAGTTATTGATGCTCCAAATGGCTTTTAGCTCCGCAGGAAACACAACGCCAAGCTCTGCCTCGGCGCTATGTATGAGCTCTTCGGTCGCAAACTCGCGATGATGTTTAGTCATAAGGTCTAACTAGTTGTTAAGCGGTTTCCGTATATCACCAAGCAAATACGCACTTTTTCAATAACTGATTGGTTAGCATGCAATTTTCCTGTCTGTATACCACTGGGCAACCAAAACCAATGACCGTTAACGGAGCAATTTGCGTCATTGAATCACTGGATCGACCGACTGCAACAGGGCTTGTGTTCGCTGCCAGTTTATTCGATTTTTCTCCCAACAACACCATCGCCCTGCCGGAAAATCTGTGGCATCGAATCGTAAGGTGCCGCCATCCCTGGCGGCTGTTGTTAACGCATTCGTCCGAACACGCTAAAACGGATATTCCGGCTTAATCGAGCTACAGCCGTATCGCCGACTTTCTCATTGCGCCGGAATACCCGGCGCGGTTTGCCGTTGCGGAATCACCAACGGCGCGTCCGGGATTTGCGGATGACTACTGATGCTGACCGGGTAAGCGAACACTTGCCGGATCAGCTTGCTGTTCAGGGTTTGCGCGGGCGTGCCGATGGCGGCCAGCCGGCCTTGATGCAATAGCGCGATACGGTCGGCGTATAGCGCGGCCAGGTTCAGGTCGTGCAAGACCGCCAGCACGCCAGCCTGTTGTTCATCCGCGAAGCGGCGGGCGATGGCCAACACCGCGTGCTGGTGGGCCAGGTCCAGCGCCGAGGTCGGTTCGTCCAGCAACAAATAGCGGTGCAGCGGGTCTTGTGGCTCCCAGATTTGCGCCAGCA
>Ga0123393_1015415_pt1 | contig 30013 bp, 26 predicted proteins | sample T6HHNH4metaT_FD_89921 | JGI IMG/M metagenome (GOLD analysis project Ga0123393, IMG submission 89921) | Methane-oxidizing artificial microbial communities from Washington, USA to study methane cycling - T6-HHNH4 metaT (Metagenome... | ecosystem: Engineered > Modeled > Simulated communities...
AAAAATCGTCATGTTAGCCACCGACGATGCTGAAGCCTTGCCGGAGATTAAGCGGATTATTGATAGCCACAAGTTGGGCGGGCTGGAGAACTGGGCGTTTGCTTCGGACAATCCGGAAAAGCTGCGTTACGAAATCGACCCGGCCTGGTACGGCGAATTACCCAGAACTTATTTCTTCGACGCTGGCCATCAGCGTGTGGGTAAGAGCGGGGCGATGTCGCTGGAAGAATTCGAAGCGCAATTCAGTAAGTTGAAGATGTGATGTCTCTGGGGAAACTATAAACAGCCCTCTCCCTCTGGGAGAGGGCTAGGCTGATGGATGTAAATAATTGGTTTTATTCCCCTCATCCCAACCTTCTCCCGGAGGGAGAAGGAGGTTTTTTAATTTTCAGAAGTCCCCTCCATAACTGAACTAGAGCAAAGGCAGGTATTAGCCCGTCTTTGCGGTTTGCCGCGAGCCATACCAGTAATAGACCGCAATCCCCAGCAGATTCCAGATCAGAAAATACAGCTGCGTAGCACTCGGCAGGCTGATAAAAAGATACAGGCAGCCGATTATCGCAATCGGCCCGGTGACCCAGGCCATGGGCGCGGAAAATTTCCGAACCATTCCCGGCTGCCTGCGCCGCAATAGCAGCATGCACAGCGACACGGTCATAAACGCCAGCAAAGTCCCGGCATTGGCCAGCGCGGCGATTTCGGCCAAGGGAAATAGACCGGCGATAATGCTGACGATGGCGGCGGTAAATAACACGGTGCGCACCGGCATGCCGCGGCGCGAGACCTTGGCCAGAGCGCGCGGTAGCAAACCGTCGCGGGCCATCGCAAAGAAAATCCGGCTTTGTCCGTAGAAAAACGCCAGCACCACGGTCGGCAAAGCAATCACCGCCGATGCCGCCAACCAGCGTGCCGCGTTAGGTCGGTCCAACTCGCGCAGGATCAGCGCTAAGGGCTCCGGGCTGTCGGCGAAGCGCCGATAATCCAAAGCACCCAGCGCCGCCACCGCCACGACGACATAAATCAGCACGCAGATCAGCATAGAGCCGACGATGCCTAGCGCCAAATCGCGATCAGGATTGCGAGTTTCCTCTGCGGCAGTGGCAATGGCATCGAAGCCGTAGAAGGCAAAAAAGATGATGGCCGCCGAGGCCATTACCCCGCGCTCCACGCCATCAGCGCCCAGGGTTTTAACAAAGCCAAACGGCATGAAGGGATGAAAATGTGTAACGTCCAACAATGGCAGCACCACCGCAATAAACACCAGCAAAGCGGTGAGCTTTACCATCACCAACAAGGCATTGACGCTGGCGCTCTCTTTGGTGCCGACCAGCAGTAGCGTGGTGACGACCAGGATGATAATAATCGCCGGCAGATTGATCAATCCACCCAGTTCCGGGCCTTGCATCCACTGCATCGGCACGCCCAAGCCTTCCTGCAGCAGCGGTGCTGCGTAACCGGACCAGCCGACCGCTACCGCGCTGACCACCAGCGAATATTCTAAAATCAGGCTCCAACCCACAAACCAGGCCGCCCATTCGCCGATGACAATATAGGCATAGGTGTAGGCTCCGCCGGCGGCCGGCATCAGTGTCGCCATTTCCGCATAAGCCAAGGCCGCACAGGCGCAAATCGCCCCGGCAATCACAAACGCCAGGATCACCGCCGGCCCTGCCTTCGCTGCACCGACGCCGATCAAAGTTAAAATGCCGGTGCCGACAACCGCCCCTACGCCCAGCGCCATGAGGTGCGGCCAGCTTAAACTAGCCTGCAATCGGTGTTCGGCCGGCACCCTGTCAGCGGCCGACCAGGTTTTGCGCATGCGCCAATTGTTCACGATCTATCCCCTTTGCGGCTGGCAAGCCGGTAAAATACCGAGCTAATTCGCTCTATCCCAATGGAATCCCACATGAAAATTATCTCCTGGAATGTCAACGGCATCCGCGCCGTGCAAGATAAAGGTTTTGCCGATACGCTGAGCCAACTCGACGCCGACTGCGTGTTGTTGCAAGAAACCAAAGCCCAAGACGAGCAAGTCAGCAAGGCTTTGGAAAATATACACGGCTATCACCTGTACACCAACTCGGCGGAACGCAAGGGTTATTCCGGTGTGGCGATATTAAGCCGGCAACCGCCGCTGCAAGTGGTGCACGATATGGGCATTGCCGAACACGACCAGGAAGGCCGGGTAATCGTCGCGGAATTCGAAACGTTTTATCTATTGAATGTCTATGTACCCAATTCCGGCGACGGCTTGGCGCGGCTGGATTACCGGCAGACCTGGGATAAAGAGTTTTTGGCCTACATGCAAAAGCTGCAAAGCCAAAAACCGCTGATAGCTTGCGGCGATTTTAACGTCGCCCACCAAGCCATCGACATTGCTCGACCCAAAGCCAATTACAACAAATCCGCCGGCTATACCCAAGTCGAGATCGACGGCTTCAGTAACTTCGTCGAAGCTGGGCTGATCGACAGTTTCCGCCATCTGCACCCCGATACCGTGGCCTACAGCTGGTGGAGCTATCGCGCCAATGCTCGCGCCAACAACATCGGTTGGCGGATCGATTACGTTTTAACCAGTGAGGCTTTGACCAGCCAGATCAAGGACGCCTTCATTCTTCCGGAAGTGACTGGTTCCGATCATTGCCCGGTCGGTATCGAGCTGGCGCTTTGAACCGGAAAATCTAAAAGTCCCCTCTCCCTCCGTACCCGCAGGGCATAAAGGAGAGGGCTAGGGTGAGGGATGTTTTTAATTTTTTGATTTTCATCAATCATGAGCGAACCAGAGCATTTGCTGCAACAACACCGTCAAGCCCTGCTGGCTTGCGCCCGATGTCCGGCCATGATCCGCCCTGTAGTCAGCGGCAAACCGGTGTTGTCGCCGATTTTGCTGATTGGCCAGGCACCCGGCGACAAGGAAGGCGCACTCGGTAGGCCATTTGCCTGGACGGCGGGCAAGACGATGTTCAAATGGTTTGCCCAGATCGGGCTGGACGAAGCCAGTTTTCGGGAGCGGGTGTATATGGCGGCTGTGTGCCGCTGCTTTCCGGGCAAAAATCCCAAGGGCGGCGACCGCGTGCCCAACCCGCAGGAAATCGAGCAATGTGGAACTTGGCTGCAAGCAGAGGTAGCACTGTTACAGCCTAAGTTGATCATCCCGGTCGGCAAGCTTGCAATACAGCAAATGTTGCCGGTCGACAAACTCAGCGACGTCATCGGCGGCCTGCATCGCCTGAATTTTCACGGCCACGACACCGACGTCATCCCGCTGCCGCATCCCTCCGGCGCCTCCACCTGGCATCGTACCCAGCCGGGCGCCAGTTTGCTGGAAGCGGCTTTGGCCACTATTCAGGAACATGCCGCTTGGCGACAGGTGTTGAGCGGTTGATGGGCTGGGTTGTTTTGTTTTGTTTATTGCTTCTTAAGGGGCACCCTATAGGATGTGCCGACGTTAGGAGGCGCATCGATCGAGTCACCATGACCCCATGACCGAATACCGTCGATTTTACATACCCAACGCCATGTGGTTTTTCACCGTCAATCTTGCCGAACGGAAAAACAATGACCTGCTGATTGATAGGATTGACGAATTGCGAAATGCCTTTCGGTATGTAAAGCAACGCAAACCTTTTCATATCGATGCCATCGTTATCATGCCTGATCATTTGCATTGTGTTTGGACCTTGCCACCCGATGACGGCGATTTCTCTGTCAGATGGAATATCTTGAAAGGGCGGTTTTCCAGGTCAATTGACCATGGAGAACGAATTTCGAAAAGTCGGCAAAAACGCCGCGAGCGTGGTGTTTGGCAGCGGCGATTTTGGGCGCACCTAATTGAAGACCAAGAAGATTACAATCGCCACGTCGATTATATTCATTGGAATCCGGTAAAACACGGCCATGTGAAAAACGTAGTCGATTGGCCATATTCAAGTTTCCACCGTTTTGTGAAACAGGGAGTGTATGCAGAGAGTTGGGGGAAGAATGAAAGGCCGGACATTAAAGGTATCGAGTAACTCGACAGATGCGCCTCCTGGCGTCGGCACATCCTATTTGGCGCAGGCTATCGCATTGAAAGCCCTGTTTGTCATTATGCCCGAAACAATAAAGGTGCTCAGTCCAAAATAGGTTGTGCCGAGCCATACGAGGCGCAACAGTCGTGATTGATGTGCCCACAACGGCAGCATCCTATTTTCGCCAGGATTTAGCGCACCTTATCGAGTTATTTTCGTCAGGGTTTTGCGAACATTATCGCGTTTGAACATGACCAGAGTTTCTTATGCCCCATATGTTCAAAAATTTTTGATTAAGAGATTTTCAATGGTTCACAGCAATTTAAGATTCAAACCAATTCGTTGGATAAATCAGTTCCCGCTTGGAGAGGATGGCGGGCCAGAACCCTTTTCTATTGATATTGGACCACTCTCAAAATATGGAGGTGAGCTATATTGGCATATGCAAGACCTTTGTCAGTTTCATCAAATTATTTATAAAGATATAAATCGTAGATCTGTACTACTGGATGAGCAGGAGGCTATTCATAAAATAAAATGGGGTGAGTATCCACCAAATCTTGATGAAGATGATTTGTTATGGTTTCAGGTTCAGAATATAAGATCCCTAGACTCTTTGTTGGCTTGTGAACAAGAAATAACTAGAATTAAAAGATTTGTTGATCAATATACCGTAATTGGGCTGTCCGCAGCCTTGGAAAAGTTTCTGTTTAACTTTATAACGTGTATCGAATACTATTTCCCAACAATTTCGATTGAGGATAATTTAAGTATATTCAAATGGGAGGATTTTGAACGTAAGTTCAAATTGAAAGGAATAAAATTTAAAGACTTAGATGGTTATGCTGATACCAATGAATGTCGGACGTTGAATAACGCGATTAAACATAGTGAAATAGTCGATAATAGGCTTGCAAGATTTTCGTATTTTGAGTCATACAAAGGTGTAAATTTAAAAAAATTAGATTTCGAAATGCAGCGGTACCTAAATGGTGTTTCAAATTTTCTTGGTCATGTCATGGATTCTGGAAATAGACTGATCGGTTATTCTATGACTTTCTAAAAATACGAATTCAATTCTGGTAACTTAGTCAAGGGCGTAAGGCGCAATAAGCAACGGACATTGCGCCAATTCCTTAGTCATGGCCCAGGCCCCACAGCCGACAAATCGGTATTCTGCTCACTCAACGACCAACCACCCCCCAAGGCTTTATACAATTGCACCTGGGCGACCAACACATCCAGTCTCGCCTGCACCCGGCTGTTTTCGGTGCTGAGGTAACTGGTCTGGGTGTTTAACAAGGCTTGATAATCGATGGCACCTAATCGGTAGCGCTCCTGGGAGATGTTGTAAGCCAGCCGGGCTTGCGCGGCGGCGGTTTCCAGGGCGCTGAGGCGACGGCTGGAGTTGTTGTAAATAGCTGCGGCGTCTTCGACTTCCTTGAACGCCGTCAGCACGGTTTTCCGATAGGTTTCCACCAACTCCGCGTTCGCGGCCAGCGCGTTGCTCAAAGCACCTTCCAAACGCCCGCCTTGAAACAGGGGTTGGGTCAGGCCGGCCGCCAGCGTCGCGGCGACGCCGGCCGGTTGCGGGTTGGCTAACACGCTGCCCAGGCTGAGTTGCAATTTTGGGTAAAACGCGGCGCGCGCCACGGCGATGTCGGCGTTGGCAGCGATCAATTGCATTTCCACCTGACCGATGTCCGGCCGGCGTTGCAGTAGCGTGGCCGGTTGCTCGGCGGCAATGTCGGGCACGGCAAGGTCCACGAAACGCGCGGGTTCCAGGGCCAGATTTTGCGGCGGATGACCGAGCAGTATCGCCAGGCTGTTTTCCGCCAGCGTTTGCTGCTGCATCAATAAATCCAGGCTGGCGCGGGCGTTGGCTTGCGCGGTGCGCTGTTGCGCCACTTCCAGTTCATAAGCCGCGCCGGCGCGTTGCCGGGCTTCGATGATGGTCAAAATCGCGTTGACGGTGTCCAGGAAATCGCTGGCGATTTGCCGACGTTCCTGGATTGCCAGCAGATTGAAATATGCCTGGCCGACGTCGGACATCACCACCAATTTCAAAGCATCGCGGGCGAAGATTTGACTGAGCATCAGCGCGGTGCCGGCGTCGCGTCGGGCGCGGTTGGCGCCCCATAAATCCACTTCGTAGGCAATGTCGATTTGACCGCTGCTTTGTTGGCTGTCGGTTTTGGTGTTCCGATTGTCGCGGAAATCGCCGCTCAAGCTAGCCGCCGGCCATAACCCGGCGCCGGCGATTTTGGCTTGGGCGCGGGCTTGGGCGACGCGTTGCGTAGCGGCAGCCAGATCGTTGTTATAGGCCAAAGCCTCGCGCATTAAGCGGTTGAGTTGGTTGCTGGCAAAGGCTTGCCACCATTGCGGATCGACGCTTGCCGAGGTGGTTTGCGCGGGTTCGTGCCATTGCGCCGGGGTTTCCACCGTTGGCCGTTGGTATTCGGTCAGTAAATTGCAGCCGGTTGCGACACTCAGCAAGCCAGCTAATAACACTGGATAACTAGGCTTCATCGTCATTCCGCCGCCAAGGCCACAACCGGGTCCAGATGGGCGGCTTTGCGCGCCGGTAAATAACCAAACAGCAAGCCGGTGCCGAAGGCGCAGGAAAAAGCCAGGATCGCCGGCAGCGGCGAAAACAATACCGCCATCTCAAAATACTTCAGGACATACCCGGCCGCAAAGCCCAGCAGCACACCCATTAGGCCGCCTAAAGTGCAGACCACAGCGGCTTCGGTATTAAATTGCAGCAAAATGTCGCGGCGGCGGGCGCCGGTGGCGATGCGGATACCGATTTCCCGTGTACGTTCGGTGACGCTGACCAGCATGATATTCATCACGCCGATGCCGCCGACCAGCAAGGAAATTGCCGCGACGATGCCCAGCATCATCGTGAAGGTATTTTGAGTTTCGGTGGCCGATTCGATGATGGAGGCCATGTTCCGAATCCGAAAATCCTCGGTTTGATGGCGGGCAATCAGTAAGTCGCTGATCGCTTGCTGAGTGGTGTCGATTATGGAGACATCCTTGACCAGCACGGTGATGCCACCCAAATACTTTTGCCCAAACAAGCGGATCAAACCAGTACTGATCGGCACGAACACTGCGTCGTCACGGTCGGTGCCCATGGCATCCGCACCTTTGCTGGACATCACGCCGATTACCTCGAAGGGGATGTTGCCGATCATCACGTAGCGGCCGAGCGGATCTTCGCCGTCTACAAATAACAATTTGCGCACGGTTTCGCCCAGCACCATCACCGGCGCGTAGCGGCGTTGGTCGCGCTCGTCGAAGAAGTCGCCGCTACCCAAGGGCCAGTCGCGCACCTGCGGCATGCTGGAGGCCACGCCCTGCACGCTGGTGGCGTAATCGACATTGCCGTAGCGCAACGTCAAACGGCTGCTGCGTTCCGGTGAGGCCCACAGCACATTGTCCAGCTCGGCGATGGCGTCGGCGTCGGCCGGCATCAACGTGGCAACATCGCCCCCGCCGCGAAAACCGGGTATGCCGGGGCGGATGGATAACACGTTGGTGCCCATCGCCCGCATTTGCTCGAGTACTTTTTCCTGACTGCCTTGGCCGACCGCCAGCATGGTTACTACGGCGGCAACACCAATGACGATGCCCAACAAGGTCAGCGCAGTGCGGAATAGGTTGGCGCGCAGTGAGCGCAGGGCGGTTTTGGCGGCTTCGCCCAATTCGGCCAGCAAGCCGGCGGCACCGATGCCACGATGCACGGGCGGCGCGAGGCGCTGGCCGCTGCGGTTGGCGGGACCGTCGCTGACGATTTTGCCATCGGCGATATGCACGATGCGCTGGGCGTGCGCGGCGACTTTGTCGTCGTGGGTGATCAGTAAAATGGTCCGGCCTTCCGCATGCAAAGCCTTTAACAAGGCCATAACTTCGGTACCGCTTTGGCTGTCCAGCGCACCCGTGGGTTCGTCGGCCAGAATTACCGGCGGATCGTTCATTAAGGCGCGGGCGATGGCGACCCGTTGTTGCTGGCCGCCGGAGAGCTGCATCGGTTTATGTTCGCTACGGTCGGCCAAGCCCAGTTTGGCTAGTAATTGCAAGGCGCGTTGATGACGCTCGGCTTTGCCCAGGCCGGCGTACAGAGCCGGAATTTCGATATTTTCGGCGGCGCTGGCAGTATTCAACAGATTGTAACGCTGGAACACAAAACCGAAGCTTTCCCGGCGCAGCTCGGCCAGTTGATCCGGGTTTAAGTCGGCAACGTCTTGATCCAACACCCGGTAGCTGCCGACGTCGGCCTTATCCAGGCAGCCAATCAGGTTCATTAGAGTCGATTTGCCCGAGCCGGACTGACCGATGATGGCCACAAACTCGCCGGGCCAGATGGTCAACGAGACATCATCCAACGCGCGGACAATGCTGTCGCCGTTGGGGTAAAAACGTTGAATATGTTTAAGTTCCAGCAGGGGGAGGGCGCTCATAGTCTCGGAACTCCGGCGCCGGGATAACCTTGGTCTTTTTTGCGGCTTTTGGATTTATCCTCTTTGCCGGCGGCGATCTGCACGCGGTCGCCAACCACCAGTCCTTCAACCACTTGCGCAAAGCGGCGGGTTCTCAAGCCAATTTGCACGATTTTGTCTTGCGGGCCTTGCTCGGTAAGCACTTTCACTTGGTAAGCGTGGCCGTTGCCTTGATCCTGGTTGCGCTGGCGCGGCCCGAGGGCATTGACCGGCAGCAGCGGCACTTGTTCGGCCTTGCCCAACACAAAGAACATCTGCGTGCTCATGCCGGTCATCAATTGCCGGTCGCGGTTATCGACATCGACCAGTACGTTGTACAGCACCACGTTATTGATCACTTCCGGTGTCGGTAATATTTGCCGCACCGTGCCTTGCCAGCGCCGTTCGCCGGAGCCCAGCGTGGTGAAATAGACCGGCATGTCCGAACGCAAGCGCATCACGTCGGCCTCCGCAACCTGGGCGCGCACCGTCATCGTATCCAGCTTGGCCAGTTGCAGGATGGTGGGGGTGGTTTGATTGGCGTTTAAGGTCTGGCCTTCGCGGGCTTTCTGATCAACCATGGTGCCGTCCATCGAGGCAAAGATTTTGGTAAATCCCAGGTTGGTCTTGTCGCCGTTTAAAGTCGATTGCACTTGTTCGATCTGCGCTTGCAGCGACTCGGCAGTGGCTTTGGCGTTTTTTAAAGTGAACTCGCTGTTCTGAAAGTCCTGGACGCTGATACCTTTGCTTTGCAGCAACTCGCGGTTGCGGTCGTATTGCTGTTGAGCAAACACCACTTGGGCTTGTTGACCAGTCAACTGGGCCTGCAAATTCTTGATGTTGGCCTCGCCAGCGGCGACGCGAGCGGCGTAGATCCGCGGATCGATCTGCGCCAGCAATTGGCCGGTCTGCACGTTGTCACCAATTTTGACGTAAATTTTCTGCAATAGACCGGTCACCTGGGCGCCGACATCCACATATTCCTTAGGCTCGAGTTTGCCTTGGGCGGTGACGTTTTCTTCCAGATCGCCCAGCGTCACTTCTACGGTTTCGGCGTGGTCCTGGTCGGTATTTTTGGGTTGCTTGGCAAGATACCAGCTGCCAACAGCAACGGCTATGGCCAATAAAAACACGACAAGCCAGCGCAGACCCCGGCGGTTTGACGATGAAGCGGTGGATTGAGGCATGTTACTTATTAGTGGCTACTTTAGGATGACGGATCGTTTCCCGACCAGCAGTAGTGGCGATGGCTTCGACAGCGGTATCTGGGGAGTGCGCTGCATCAACCCGTTGCAAATCGGCGGGCGAGCGGCTTTTGAAACTAGCTTGCAGTGTATTATCTGCCACTTTGCTTGGCAAGCCGGCAAACCTCTAGGAAAGGTAAAGCTTGGTAAAGTTTGATTAGCGCCTGTCTACCTAGACGTAGATTGATAGGCAAGATTTAGGGGGATCTCTAAATATATTGCATCATACCGGCCTCCTCCCAGAGGGAGATGGAGAGTCCTTTACTCCTTAGAGGAACTTTTCAAGCAAAAAACGCCAACCGTGCAGCCTCCCGTTCGCCGCCTTCGAAAAAGCGTAAAGCCCATTGGTCTGTGCCGTCCAGAAAGCCGGCCTGCGGATTGAGCTTTTTCTGCTTGGCGGCCCAGGCGGAATAGTCGCGGAAATAGTAATGATCGAACATGCGCATGAATTCGCCCAGATAAACATCGGCGACCGCCGTATCGCCGACGATAAATAACTGGTTTTCATCGTTGTAACGGCAGGAGTTGGTGCTGAAGTTGGCTGAGCCGGTGACGACCAATGGGTTATCCGAGAGCGGGTCTACCAGCAGGATTTTGGTATGTACGTGTACGCCGGAATGATGTTTGGACTCAGCTAACAATCGGCCTTGCCATACTTCCAGGATGGATTTTTCGTTAATGGCGGCGCTGGCCGCGAGTTGGGTGTTGGGGGCGTCGTGTAAGGCTTTGCCCACCACGCTGCGGGTGTTCAACAAACCCAATACATGCGCAGGTGCTTTGACTAGGGCGGCTTCTAGTTCGTCGTGCATCGCAAACGGCGCGGTAAAACAGATCAGGCGTTTGCTCGCCGTTACCCATTCCGCGCATTCGCTGATGGCTTCTGTGGATTTGCGCGGGCTAAGTACCAAATGCGATCCCGCTTCGGTCGTTGCCGGCGGTTGGGTTAAGCTCATCACCAGTTTCCGCGAATCGGCTCCCGGCAAACTGGGGTTTTTCCAGACGGCTTGGTGCCAAGCGAAATATTGTTTGGCGACTGTGGCGTCGCTTATCACGTGGCCGACGTTGGATTGCCCGTAGATTGCGCCATCGGTGAAATTGGTGGAGCCGGTCCACACCGAAATCGGCTGGCCTTTGCCGTTGCTGAGCACCATGAATTTGTTATGCGAGATAGTCAAGCCGGCACCGGTGCGAGCTTTGCAGGCGCTTTTTAAGCCGTATTTTTTGATCTGCGGTAGCGCGTCAAGCGAGGGGCCTTCACCCTTGCCGTCCAGCAATCCGTCGTACAAAATCTCCAGTCTGACTTTGCGCAACTTGGCGCGTTTCAAAGCCTCGAAAAACGCGTCTTTGGCAAATTCGTACAAAAATAAATGTAGGCCCTGTTTGGCTTTGGCAGCGTCGATATAGGCGATTAGGGCTTCCTCCAAGCCGCGCGATAACCAACGGCGGGCGTTTTCATCGACAATTTCGCCGGTCGGCAAATGTGGAAACCTCGATGCAAAAGCCTGGCTGGCAGCGGCGCTGCGATTGAAATGCACGGCATGTCCCTGGTTGCCGACGGCGACCGGGTGTTCGCAACTCACTTGCACTGCCACCGACTCGAAAGTTTTTAATGCGCCCGGTTTTCCGGTCAGGGCGTGAATGGTGTAAGTATACGTACGGCCAGGTTTGGTGGTGTAGTCACCCCAATGAAATTTCTGGATCGGATGGTCGCGGCTGCTGACGCTGTAACCGTCGTCACCGGGCAGGTCGAAGCGCTTCAAACCGCGCAGCCAAGTCACTTCGCCGTTTTCATGATCCTTGCGGCGGATGCCGAAACCGAGCAAACCGCTGCAATACGCTTTCGGGCAGGTAAATGCCAACAGCACCACGTAAGTGCCGGCGATTGCCCTAACTTGTAAGCCGTTGGGGCTGATTTCGATTTTGCTACGCATGGCCGTCTCCGTTTAGATAGAGTGGATAGCAAGTTTACGTCTTTTAACCTTGCAGTTGCGAGGCTGGCAAACATTAAAAAATAGCGGTAGCGCCAGCGCAGCTATTTAATATTCCGCACCAAAAAATCCTTTTGCCCGCAAGATTTCGCCGCACTTTTCACCACGTCGGCACCGCAACTGGCTGTCGCACCGCTCTTATCCAGACACACGAACATTTCCTTGAAAAACCGTCCACCGCCGCTGCAAAACGGGACGATGGCTTGTTCTTTCAGCCAAGGGTTGGCCTCGGCAAAGGCGCTTTTCAACCCTTCCGCTGTGGTTCGGAAAGGTTTTTGCGGCCGCTGATAGTTAAGCGGGATGGCGACCTTGCTCTTCAGCGCTTGCGATAATTGAAAATAGCCGGTTTGGGTCAATCCGGAGCAGGTGCCGTGTTTTTCCCATTCGTGTTCGAATAGAAATTCGGAGGGATATAGCTCTGGAAACGCTTGGGCCTGGCTAGGTGCATAGGCTTCTTTGGTGCAGAAGCTCGGATAGCCGACGTTGTATTGCGGCCATAGGCCATGCAGCACCAAACCCAATTTCTTGCCGCACTGTTCGCGGTCTTTGGGTTGTTCCTCGCAATAGGTGGGCGACCACGATAAAGCCAGCACATAAGCGTCGAACTTGCCGGGCTTGCCGTTGGCGGACAGGCCGGTCGAGAATGCTGCCAAACACAGCAGTAACCAAGTTTTCATAAATTGCTCCAGGTTTTAGAGGGTAGGGCGAATGAATCCGCCCCTACTTTTTCATCCGGTCAGCATCAGAGCATAAACTGTTGCCAAATCCGTTCTACTTCAGCGCGTAACTCGTGAAAGTCGTCACCGTGCGCGGTGGCGCTGAGGCCTTGTAACACTTGGTGATGGCCATAATCGCGATAGGCGCAATAGGCTCGTTTTAACAGCGCGGCATCGGTTGGCGAGATAAAACCGTGCTGCTGCAAACCTTCCAGCAGGCGGACGTTATCGGTGTAAGTCGCCAGACTCGGCTGCTGCGCGGTTTCTGCTAGCACGCCGAATTGGACGATGAACTCAATGTCGGCGATGCCGCCCTGGCTTTGTTTCAGATCGAATACCGCCGGGTCTTTTGGTGCCAGATTGTCGCGCATTTTTTCGCGCATCTCCCGCACTTGGGTTTTCAGTTCTTCCCGGTCTCTGGGTAAGGCTAAAATCCGGCCGCGAATCGCTTCGTAGCTGTGCTTTAAGTTTTCGTCGCCGGCCACGAACCGGCCGCGCACCAAGGCTTGGTGCTCCCAGGTCCAGGCCTCGTTTTTTAAATACGCTTCGTAATGGTCGATATGCGTGACCAGCAAACCGGAATCGCCGTTGGGTCGCAAGCGCAAGTCGGCTTCGTAGAGGATGCCGGACAGCATTTTGGTATCCAGAATATGCCGGATTTTTTGGCCCAGGCGTAAATAAAACTGGCCGGAATTGATCGGTTTTTCGCCGTTGGTTTGCGCATCGCCGTCGGCGCAGGCGTATAAAAACACCAAATCCAGATCGGAGCCGTAGCCCAGCTCGATTCCGCCGAATTTACCGAAGGCAATGATCGCAAAGTTCTGCGGATTAGGGCCGGTGCCGGGCGGGTGACCGTGCTTGCTGACCAGCATGTGCCAGGCGCATTGCAAGACCTGCTCCAGAATGGCTTCGGCGGTCCAGGTTAAATAGTCGCTGACGATCATCACCGGTATCACGCCCATGATGTCGGCGGCGGCCACCCGCAACACGTTCAAGTGCTTGAACTGGCGTAGCGCAATCATCAGTTGTTCGCTGTCCTGGGTATCGACGCGGGCGAGTTCGCGTTGCAAGTCCTCGCGCAAGGCCTGTTTTTGTAGCGGGTCGTAGAGCGAACGGGTATCCAGCAATTCGTCGAATAGAATCGGATACAGCGACAGATATTCGCAAATCCACGGGCTGGCTGCCGCTAGGTTGATTAATTGATTCAGCGCATCCGGGTTTTCGGCGAGTAAGGCCAGATAGACGTTGCGGCCGGCCACGGCTTCGAATAAATCTAAAATGCGCAGCAAGGTCGCATCGCTATTTTCGCTGTTTGCTACTTGTTCTATCAGTTGCGGCATCAGCCGGTCCAACACCCCGGCACCCTTGCTGGTCATGCGTTTAATCGCGTGCGATTCTTTAAAATCGACCAGGGCTTTTTGGATGCTGAGCGGATCGGTAAAGCCGTAGTCGGCCAGGGCTTCCAGCGCCAATTCGTTGTCGGCGGGGCTGGTCCAGATCAAGCGGGCACTTTGCTGTTTGTTGTCTTGTTCGCTGAGCGAAAACACCTGCTCGAAGATGTCCTGCACCGATGCACGCACCTGATCCAGCTCGGCTTTGAACGCGCCCCAATCCTCAAAGTCCAGCGAATACGACAGAATCCGCTGCACCAGCGGATTTGCCGGCAGGTCGTGAGTTTGTTTGTCCTGGTATTGCTGGATGTGGTTTTCCACGCGCCGCAAAAACCGGTAGGCAAACTTTAAGGTCGCCACATCCTCGACAATCATCAACCCCAGTTCTTCCAACACGGTGAGGACGGTCTGAATTTCACGTTGCTGCAAGGCGACGTCTTGGCCGCCGCGGATCAGTTGAAAGGCCTGGCCGATGAATTCCACTTCGCGGATGCCGCCGGGGCCGAGTTTGACATTGTCGGCGCGGTCACGGCGTTTCAGCTCCTGGGCAATCTGGAATTTTAACGAGCGCAGTTCCTCGAACGCGCCGTAATCCAGATAGCGGCGATAGACAAACGGTTTAATCAGCGCCGCCAGTTGCTTGCCGGTATGGAAATCACCGGCTACTTGGCGGGCCTTGATCATCGCATAGCGTTCCCATTCCCGGGCTTGGGTCAGATAGTATTGCTCCATGCCGTCGAAATTCATGATTAACGGGCCGCTATCGCCGAAGGGCCGCAAGCGCACGTCGGTGCGGAACACAAAACCGTCCACGGTTATCTCGTCCAGCATTTTGACCAGCGACCGGCAGATGCGGGTAAAAAACTCGCCGTAGCTGATTTCTTTTTTCTCGGTCAGTACGCCGTCCTCGGCGTAGGCAAAGATCAGGTCGATGTCGGAGGAGTAATTCAGTTCCCAGGCACCGAGCTTGCCCATCCCCAGCACCACGATATTAAACGGCGTACCGTCGGCCAGCGTCGGCGTGCCCCAGCGCGCGCAAGCCTGGCGGTATAAAAAATCCAGAGCGGTTTGAATGCAGGCCTCTGCCAAGGCGGTTAAATCGGTCAGCGTTTCGTCCAGGTCGGACCAGCCGGCCAGATCGCGCCAAGCGATTCTGATCATCTCCCGGCGGCGGAAAAGGCGCAATTGCTTGGCCAAGGCGGGTTCACCTTCGGCGTAGCCGCTCTGTTGCAATGCGGCGGCATAATCGGCGCTGCGCAAAGGGGCGAACAGATCGGTGGATGTCACCAGGTCCGGAATCAGATCGGGATTGCGCAGCCAGTTTTCGCTGATAAATTGGCTGCAAACACACACTTTTAGCACCGAGGCGGAAAATACCTCGTTGTCGAAAATTTGGCGTTGCTCCTGACTCAGTTTTTCGTCGAGCTGAGAACAAAAGTCGGCGGCCAAGGTCCGCAGTTCATCCGGCAACATTACCGTGTGCTGGGACAGAGAATCGAGAAGTGACATAGGCGGTATCCTGTCGGAAGAACGGAAGCAGCATGATACCTAAACTGCGAACGCTACCCTAGATAGCGACTGAAAAAATATCCCTACAGGATTCGGGTAAACTTAAACTAGGCCATGATGCGGCTGTGAGCCGCATCTTTCAGATTTCAGATTGATCGAATCGGAGCGCAACGCATGAAAACCCTGTATCTATCGGCACTAGTATCGATATTGAGCGCTTGTAGCCAAAATAATCAGTATGCGCATTTGGAGGGCGGACGTAGCCAAACCGGCCAGCCGGCCTTACATGCGGTGCGGGACAATCGCTTGCATGAACTGATGGACAGGATGGACAGCCTGATGCAGGAGCGGTTTATGACCGAGCAGCAATTAGACGTGGAGCGCCGTAAATATTCACGGCAAATCGGCGAAGCAGCGCGGGATTTGGCGGCTAATGTCGAGACGATGATTGCTCAGTTGCCCCGTTTGCAGTTAAACGCGGTCGAGCAGACCACGTTTCTGGCCCTGGCCGGCAAGCTGAGGGAAGAGATGCGCCAATTGCAGCAGCTTGCCGAGCAAAATCATATAGACGCCATTCCGGATAGTCTGCATGAAATCAATACCACCTGTACCTCTTGTCATGCTTTGTTTAGAAAGCTTGGGGGTTAGAAAATGAGCCAATCGCCGCTATTGCCTAAACTATTTTCAATGCTGTTGTGTTGTTGGATGGTTAGCCCTGTGCACGCCGCCGACGAAGACATCAAGACTTTGCTGAAAGCCTTGAGCCAGCAAGTGACTCAGTTACAAAGCCAAGTTGATCGTTCCAACTCGAGGATAGAGCAGTTGGAGCAGGAGTTACAGCATGTCCGCGCCGAGCAAGTTGCCGCCGGCAAGGCATCGGTCAGCAATACGGCTCATGCTGTGGAGGCCTCGGCGCCACCGGTGTTTACCGGCTCCGGAGCAGCCAGCGATAAAGCCAAAGAGAAGGCGGCCGTGACCGTGGGCGATGTCAAAGGCACGTTTAAGATTCCCGGTACTGATACGTCCGTGGGCTTAGGCGGCTTTGTAAAAATGGATACGCTGTTCAACAGTGTCAGTGCCGGCCGGGATCGAATAGGCGACCAACAGTTGGCGATGGCGCAAATTCCAGTCGGAGCCGCTGGCGAGCGCGGCCAAATTGCGTTCCATAGCAAGGAGAGCCGTTTATGGTTTAAATCGTTTACGCCCAATACTTGGGGGGATGTCAATACCTATGTCGAACTGGATTTCTTTGGCGATCCTGCCACCTATACGTATACGCCGCGCTTGCGGCATGCCTATGGTTCTGTTGGGCATTTTCTGGCGGGACAGACCTGGACAACCTATCTGAACGTGTCGGCTTTACCCGATACCTTGGATGTTGGCGGTTCGGCTGGGGCGGTCAGCAGTCTGCGCCAGTCTTTGGTACGCTGGAGCGAGCCGTTTAATTGGCTGGATACGCCGATGGAGTGGCAAGTGGCGCTGGAGGCTCCGCGTAGCCGCTTGTGGGTGGATAGTGCGCTGGAAACCTCATTGAGCAAAAGCGCCAATCCCAATCTGGATGCGGGTTATTACACCACCCCTAATGCGGATCGTTATCCGGATTTGATGGCAAGGCTCAATCTGAATCCGGATTGGGGTAACGTGTCCCTGGCGGCGGTCGGCAGACAGGTCCGCTACACCAACGGCACGACGGGTTATAGGCAAGCCGAGTGGGGCGGCGGCATTAACTTGGCCGGACGGATAAGTACCTTCGGTTTGGATAATATGCGCTTTATGGTGCATTACGGTAAAGGCGACGCGCGCTACGTGTCCACCAATAACACCTTTGCCGACGCGGCGCTCGATCAACATGGCGCTATCGAGCTGGTCGAAGCGTATGGTGGGATGTTGTCTTATCAACATTGGTGGGATAAGCAATGGCGCTCCAATCTGACCTATGGCTTTGCGCAGGCGGATTACCCAACGTATGCCAATACGGTGTTGACCCAGCAGGTGCAGTCCGTGCATGCCAATCTGCTGTGGAGCCCAGTCAGTCAGGCCATGCTGGGCGTGGAATACACCTACGCTACGCGCGAGTTGATCGATGGTCGGGACGGTGTATTACAGCGGGTGCAGTTTTCAGCCAAGTATAGTTTTTGAGCTTGGTTGCAACAAATTCCAATGGGCTGGGCGGAAGCCGATAGGTGTTCCGCCTACAGCTATTAACGTTTGATCTTGAACACTCGGCCCTCGTAACGGACGATAATCCCGTCCTCCACGATTTCCTTCAGTTCCAACTGGTTTTTGATGGTCTGGCCTGGCACGTATTTGACCATGTCGATCATCACGAAGCGCTCGGCAGGGGTTGACGAATAGCTAAATACATTGATCGGCAGACTGGGGAGCGATTGGCGCAGCTCCGGCGGCAAGTCTTGTATTGTGGGCAAATCGTTCTGCACTCGTGCAGTTGGGACTGGTTCCGGTTTTTTGACCGCAGCTTCGCCGGGGGCCGGGTGTGATTGCGGAACCATGCTTGAAAGCGGTTCAGGCTCGGTAATTGGTTTGCTAGTCGGCGTTGGTTGGGCGATGACCGTCGGGAGAGCCTTTACCGACTGCTGCGGCGCAATGGTCGGTTTAACCCTCACGGCCGGCTCGATCGGTTGTTTCGCGTTAGTTGCAAGTTTCTCGGGGGTCGGCGTCGGGTTCCGAGCTTGCTCAATTTTGGGGGCGGGAGAATTCCTAGCCGGTTTCGGACGGCTATCGGCTGGAAGCGGCGGATTTGTTTTCGCCAGCAACGGCGATGGTTTTTCGATGTTGGCGACCGGCGGCGCTTTGTCTGCGGGTTTTTGGGGCGCGATACCCAGAAAATAGGTCAGAATTGCCAAATTCAACAGGACCAGTGAAACGATGACTTTGGTCAGGCTGTGCCGTTCCGGCGTTTGCTCGATAGCGATGCGACTGGTCACCGTGTCGGGCTGCATGGCTTGGCGTTCTCGTTCGGATTTGCGCAATGCATTCAAGATGTAAGACATATCAACAAGCCTAGCGAGTGGTGATTGCCAAATGGGGCGAAGCAGAGGCTCCGCTTTGATTGTCTAGCTGTATCAGGGTGCGGGCGCCGGCTATGCCGTCGGGCGTCAGATGTTGTCGGTGTTGGAAAGCAATCAACTCGGCTTTTAGCGTTTCATCGAACACTTGGGAGGCCATGTCGCCGGCAGGTTTGCCGTTGATTTTACCTAGCTGTTCGCGCAGCCAGAGTACTGCTGCGGACTGCTGCGCCGGTGCGATTTCCGTAACCCCGGGGTGCGGCAGCCGCCACAGTAGCAAATAATTGCCGTCCCAGATGGTCAAAAGCTCCGCCAGCGGGATGTTGACGGTGTCCTTTAAGCGGATGATTGCCGAATCGTCGTCAATGCCTGTCAATAACACATAGCGTTTGGCGCCGGTAGGGTCGGAGAAAGCCAGAATCGCCGGCCGGTTTAAGCTCAGTAGTTCTTGCCAGTTGCCCTTGCCGAATAAGCAACTCAAACCCAGAGCCGCCACCGTCGCACAATCCGCTGCGCGGCCAGGGGGGGAGGATAGATGCCAAGTCTTCAGCGACTCGGCCAATGCTTCGGAAAAGCTGAGGCCGGCATGCTCCAACTGATCGGCAAAGCTGACCGGCTTGGCGGCGGGGATCGGCGGTGCCGGCAGCATGGCTTGTTGGGTAACAACCGGTTTGGCCGGTTCGATAACGGGCATTGCCGGATGCCAAAATTGCAATCCCGCCGCGGCGCCGAACGCCAAAATCGCTGCGGCTGCGCCATACCAGCGTCGTTTTGTTTTTACCGACCCCAGCACTTCCTGCGCCGCCCGCCGAATGATCGCCGGGCTGATTTCCCGCGCGTTGGTGGCGTAAGCGCCCAACAAGGCCCGGTCGCAGAGAATGTTGATCAAGCGGGGTACGCCTTGCGAATAGTGGTAAATCTTGCGGATGGCCGCGGGGTTGAATAGACGATGACTACCCTTGCAGACCCGCAACCGGTGGCGAATATAAGCCCGTGTCTCGTCGAGCGACAGCGGCAACAAATGATAGCGTGCGGTGATGCGCTGATTGAGCTGGCGCAAGTCTTGGCGAAGCAGCAGCGCATTCAGTTCCGGCTGCCCGACCAAAATGATCTGTAACAGCTTGGCTTTGCTGGTTTCCAGATTGGTCAGTAAGCGAATTTGCTCCAAAACGTCCAAGCTAAGGTTCTGCGCTTCGTCGATCAACAAAACCGTTCGCCTGCCTTGCGAATAAGCGGCCAGCAGGTATTGATTGATGGCGTCAATCAGCTGTTTGGCCGCAAAACCGGCATGGTTAATGCCCAATTCGTCGCAGATTGTTGCCAGTAATTCCTGTACCGTTAATTTAGGATTCAAAATTAAGGCAATATCGACGTTGTCCGGCAATTGCTGCAGCAGGCAGTGACACAGCGTGGTCTTACCAGTGCCTACCTCGCCAGTCAAAGCGACAAACCCACCCCCTTGATTAATGCCATAAAGCAAATGCGCCAAGCCTTCCTGATGCCGCTCGCTCATGAACATGAAGTGCGGGTCAGGCGAGATTGAGAAAGGCAATTCGCTGAAATTGAAGTATTGCTGATACAAGGTTCTGGCGCTTCAAGAAAATGGTCGCACGATGCTAATTCAAACTGGGGGAAATTGCACTTAAAAGTCTGTGCCACTCCAAGGGCCCCGATTAGTGCAGCGTAATCGGGGGAATGACTTGTAAAGCTTGGTTTATAGGTGTCGCTAACGCAACGGTTGGTTTTAATGTCGGGTCTCGGCCCGACAGCCGAGTAACTTTTCTTTGTTTGGCCAAAGAAAAGTCACCAAAAGAAAAGCCGCCCGGATGCCGCTTGTTTCCTGCGCTCCGAAGCTTTTGGTGGGGGTTGGCTAAAGGGGCTTCCTGCCCCTTCGCCAACGTGCGGCATCCCTGCCGCACCCCTTCGGGCTATTCCCACCAAAAGCTCCGGTGCTCGGCGCGGCATACGGGGAAACCCCGTCGCGAGCTTAAAGGGCTTTGACGGTTCTTTTGGATTTAGAGGAATGATGGTGTAGCTCCGAATAGCGAAGCGTATTCGGAGGAACGAGGGACATGCGAAACATCGTTTGGACCATTTGCGAGGTAGCATATGCCCCAAGTTATTAAGGCGTTGCCAACATGCGTCCGATTACGCTTCGCTAATCGGACCTACAGAGGGCCACTGAAAATCGGGATGGGTTTCTCCCGTATGCCGCGCCGAGCACCGGAGCTTTTGAGCGGATCAGCCCGTTAGGGGCGCCGCAGGGATGCGGCGCGTTGCCGAAGGGGCAGGAAGCCCCTTTCGGCAACCCCGTTCAAAAGCGAGGAGCGCAGGGAATAAGCGGCATCCGGGTGTCTTTTCTTTTGGATACTTTTCTTTGGAAAAGCAAAGAAAAGTATCTCGGCTGTCGGGCCGACACCCGACATTAAAGCAACCGTCGCGTTAGCGACACAAGACACGAAAGCCTATTAACCGCGTGGGCACAAAAACCGTGCCCACCCTACGTCTGACCCCTAGGGCGCAATAACCAACGGGCATTGCGCCATGTATTGATTCATTCTGCGCATACGTTATCGCTAATGGGCCCTACGGCCCTTATCCCGCATTTCGGCAGAGGTTGGAATTACGCGGTTGTTAGCGTTCAAAGCGCACCGCTTCTACTGAGAGTTCAATGGCAACTGTATTATCGAGAGCTTTACGATTGTAGGAGATATTTTTAATAACTATAGATACCGGACCGCTACATAACTCGCTTAACGAATTTGAGAGCGCCTCTTCTATTTCCCTGGTTGATTTAGACTTTAGCAAATCGACTGGTTTTGACCAACGTTCTGATAACCAAGACAAGGCAAGATTGTCTTCTTCTGTTTGAAACGGTTCGACTTGTTTTTGTTGTTTTTGTGCTTCTATTTCGTGATTTGCAGACTCGATGAACTCCAAGTTCTCTGCAACGAACCTTGTAACCCGCTCATGTTTTTTGTATCTATTCAACGTTCCAAGAATTTCATCTAGTGGCGGATAGTAATTCGCGAGAGCGGCATGCATTGCTTTAGTAACACCTAAATTTTCATCTAGGTACAAGCTTCGCAGAAGCGGAAATGCTTTCTCTTGCAACGGGTGGATTTTTTGCACGTTTATCCTCTCTTTCTACGCTAACAAGTAATTAGATAGCTAACTGCATATCTATCGCGAATCAAATCTGGCTCCAATAACTCTATGTTCTATAGAGTATATTGTCTTCTGTCTCTCGCCCTAGGCCATGTGAAGTGCCGGTTGGATTTCGCCTCGCGAAGAAAAACCAACCACTTACCCCCCAAACAACGGCGACTGCAACACTATCGCCGCCGCAATCAAAACCGCCGCGCTGAGAATAGCCCGCAAGGTGCGGGTGTTGTTACGTTTAAGTTGCTTACGTAGCTCCAGCATATCTTTTTGCTGCTGCTGCAACTGCTGCTCCATGTGCGCAGCGCTTTGCAGGGCTTGGAATATCAGGCCGGGCACTTCCGGAATTTGTTCGCTGATTTCCGGGAATTTGGCGAACAGTTCTTTGATTTTTTTCGCCGGACCGACGCGCTCTTTGAACCAGTTTTCCAGGAACGGTTTGGCGGTTTGCCATAAATCCAGATCAGGATAGAGCTGGCGGCCTAAACCTTCGATGTTCAAAAGAGTTTTTTGCAACAACACCAGTTGCGGCTGTACGACCATGTCGAAGCGGCGAGCAGTCTGGAACAGTCTGAGCAGCAGCAAGCCAAACGAAATGTCTTTTAAGGGCTTCTCGAAAATTGGTTCGCAGACGCTACGAATTGCCGCTTCAAATTCTTCTACGCGGGTGGAAGCCGGCACCCAGCCGGATTCGATGTGCATTTGCGCCACGCGGCGGTAATCGTGGTTGAAAAACGCCAGGAAGTTTTCGGCCAGATAACGCTGGTCGGTGCTGGACAGGCTGCCGACGATGCCGAAATCCACTGCCAGATATTTGTCCGGCAATTGCACGAAAATATTGCCCGGATGCATGTCAGCGTGGAAAAAGTTGTCTCGAAACACTTGGGTGAAGAAAATTTCCACGCCGCGCTCAGCCAGCTTTTTGAAATCGGCGTTGCCTTTGCGCAAGGCCTCGATGTCGCCGACCGGCACGCCGTAGATTCGTTCCATCACCAACACTTTGCGGCGGGTCAGTGGCCAATGGATCTCCGGGATGTAGAGCATCTCGGAATTCTTGAAATTGGCGCGGATGGCGCTGGCGTTGGAGGCTTCCCTTACCAGATCCAGTTCGTCGAGGATGGTCTTTTCGAACTCGGCGACGATTTCCATCGCCCGAAGGCGGCGGGCGTCACTCCAAAAGCGTTCAGCCAGACGCGCCAATTCGTATAGCAAGCCCACATCGGAATGGATTTTGTCTTCGATGTCTGGACGTAAGACTTTAACGATGACTTTTTCGCCAGTGTTCAGCGTCGCGGTATGCACTTGCGCCACCGACGCCGAGGCCAAGGGTTGCGGATCGAATTCGGCAAAGGCTTCTTCTATCGATTGCCCCAGCTGTTGCTCGATGATTTTTCGGGCAGTTTCTGCGGAAAACGGCGGGACTTTATCTTGCAGTTTGACCAGTTCTTCCGCGATGTCTTCAGGTAGCAAGTCCTTGCGAGTCGACAGGGTTTGGCCGAATTTCACGTAGATCGGTCCCAGGTCTTCTAGGGTTTTACGAATACGCGCACCGCGCGGTTCGCGGGCTTTGCTGGTCCAATAATTCGGCGACAAAAACGCGATATAACGGATAGGGCGAAACAAATGGGTTTTTAAAACAATTTCATCCAAGCCATGGAACATCATCACCCAGTTGATATGGATGAGGCGCATCAGAATTTTCGGGCGAATCACGGGCAGGTCCTTGTTATTGAGGCGCAGATGTTGGTTGGGTCAAGGCTTCCAGACGGTCGAGGCGGGCGCTGAGGCGGTCGCAATCACTGCGGCAAGTATCTATGTCTCGAAAGACTAACTCGGCCTCGGATTTGGCGGGTAATTCGCGGGTTTCTTCTTGCAGAAACTCTTCCAGGTTTAAGCGAAAAGTTGTCAGGCTGTGCTGTGTCCAATCGCGGCTGCTGCGAAACAGCTTGGTCAGGCGCTGGGCAAAGGCATCGCCGGTATAGCGGGCGATTTTGCTTTCTAGATTGATGTCCAACTTTTCAAATAGCCGCTGCAGACGGCGCGCCAACTGGGTGTCACCTTCGATGCGCACTTCGCCTTTGAATAAGGACCGCATCGGCGCGGCGCTTAAGCCCATCAAACCCAGTGCCGACAGAGAGCCACTCAGCGTGGCATCTGCGGATCCTGGATAGCTTTCGAGTACCTGGATGCTATTTACCGTGGGGCAGAGATAGAGATTGCTGTCAAATGAAGAAATGTGCAAAGCAATAACTTTACCGGCCATCGGCCTCAGGTATTGCTCCAAGTTGTCATCCAGCGCCAAATAGCGATTCAGCGCGCCTTCCAGTGTGGCAATAAAAAGCGGCTTGAGCATAGTGCTTGTTTAAAACTTATAGCCGCGGTGAACGGCAACAATGCCTTGAGTCATGTTGAAATATTCGCAACGTTCCAGGCCGGCGTTTTCCATCATTTGCTTGAGTTCGTCTTGTTTGGGGTGCATGCGGATCGACTCGGCCAGATAACGGTAGCTGTCTTCGTCTTTAGCCACAATCGCACCGATTTTCGGCAGCAGATTGAACGAGTAAAAGTCGTAGACCTTTTCGGTAATCGGATCGATGGGATGTGAAAATTCCAGCACGATGACGCGGCCGCCCGGTTTCAATACCCGGTACATGGACCGCAAGGCGGCGTCTTTATCGGTGACGTTGCGCAAACCAAAGCCGATGGTCACGCAATCGAAAGTGTTGTCGGCAAACGGTAGGCATTCGGCATTGACTTGGGCGTAGCGGATGTTGCCGCTCAAACCATGATCGATGAGCCGGTCGCGGCCGGTGCGCAGCATCGCCGCGTTGATGTCCGCCAGTACCACTTGGCCGGATTTGCCCACGCGTTTTTCATACAGCTTGGTCAAGTCACCGGTCCCGCCAGCCAAATCCAGCACACTGTCGCCTTCCCGAACGTTGGCCAGTTGCACCGCCACACGTTTCCAGATGCGGTGGATACCCATGGACATCAAGTCGTTCATGACATCGTACTGGCTGGCGACCGAGTCGAACACGCCGCGCACCAGCGCCACTTTTTCCTGTTTGGGAACCTGTTTGAAACCAAAATGGGTGGTATTGTCGTTTGTCATGATGTTCTTTAATTGGTTAGGGGCGAGCGGCGGCTGAGGCCGGCGGCTTTCAATTCTTCCAGATAGTTCGACCACAAAAGGGGGAAATCCGAACCCAGTTTGTAAAGCAAATCCCAGCTATAAATGCCGGTGTCGTGACCGTCGCTGAACACCAGCTTGATCGCGTAATTGCCAACCGGCTGGATGTCGGTGATCATCACGTCTTGCTTGCCGATTTGCAGGGTTTCCTGGCCGGGGCCGTGGCCGACCGCTTCCGCCGATTGAGTAAACACCCGCAGATATTCGCTGGGCAGTTCGTAAATGCTCTCGTCGTCGAAATGGATTTCCAGGATCGCCGAAACCTTGTGCAACTTAATTTCGGTCGGGACGCGATGAGTGGGGGTGATTTTTACACGCATAATTACAAGATATAACGGCTAAGGTCTTCGTCGTCGGCCAGTTCCATCAGATGTGCGTCTACGTAGGCGGCGTCTATGTTGATGGACTTTTCGACCAGATCCGGCGCATCAAAGGAAATATCCTCCAACAGCTTTTCCAGAATGGTGTGTAATCTGCGGGCGCCGATGTTTTCGGTTTTTTCGTTGACTTGCCAGCCCAGTTCGGCGATGCGTTTGATGCCGTCAGCGCTGAATTGTACGTCAACCCCTTCAGTTTTAAGCAGCGCCTGATATTGCTCGGTCAGGGAAGCGTCGGGCTCAGTCAGAATACGCACAAAGTCGTCCGCACTCAAGGCATTCAATTCCACCCGAATCGGGAAGCGGCCTTGCAGTTCCGGGATCAGATCGGACGGTTTGGTCAAATGAAATGCACCGGAAGCGATAAACAAAATATGATCGGTCTTGATCATGCCGTACTTGGTGGTGACGGTGCTGCCTTCCACCAGCGGCAATAAATCGCGTTGCACGCCTTCGCGGGAGACTTCGCCGCCGCCCATTTCCGAGCGTTTGCAAATCTTGTCGATCTCATCCAAAAACACAATACCGTGCTGCTCGACGGCTTCCAGCGCGGTCTGTTTGATTTCTTCTTCGTTGACCAGTTTGCCGGCTTCTTCTTCCTGCAACTGTTTCAAGGCATCCTTGATTTTTAGTTTCCGGGTTTTGGTGCGACCGCTGCCCAGGTTTTGAAACATGCCTTGCAATTGGCTGGTCATTTCTTCCATGCCCGGTGGGGCCATGATTTCCACACCTACTGCTGGTGCGGCGACGTCGATTTGAATTTCCTTATCGTCCAAGTCGCCTTCGCGCAATTTTTTGCGCATTTTTTGTCGCGTCGATTCCTCTGATTCCGAGAGCATGCCGCCTTCGGCGCGCGGCAATAGAATGTCCAGAACCTTCTCTTCAGCGGCATCGGCTGCGCGGTTTTGCACCCGTTCCATCGCCGAGATGCGGGTGGTTTTCACAGCGCTATCGATCAAATCGCGAATAATCGATTCCACATCGCGCCCGACATAACCCACTTCGGTGAATTTGGTGGCTTCGATTTTGATAAATGGGGCGTTGGCCAAGCGCGCCAGACGACGGGCGATTTCGGTTTTGCCGACCCCGGTGGGGCCTATCATTAGTATATTTTTCGGGGTGATTTCGTCGCGCAGTTCGGCGGCAACTTGGCTGCGGCGCCAACGGTTACGTAGGGCAATGGCGACGGAACGTTTGGCTGCGGCTTGGCCGATGATGTGTTTGTCCAGTTCGCTGACGATTTCTCTGGGGGTCATTTGACTCATGGTTTTACTCTTGTGCCGGTTGTGGTTCGGCGTCTAATTCTTCGATACGCAGATTGTGATTGGTGTAGATGCAAATATCGGCGGCAATGCCCAGGGACTTTTCGACGATCTCGCGGGCGCTCAGTTCGGTGTTTTCCAGTAAGGCGCGGGCGGCGCTTTGCGCAAACGCACCGCCGGAGCCGATGGCAATAAAATCGTATTCCGGTTCTATTACATCGCCGGTGCCGGATATCACCAGCGAGGTTTTGCTGTCGGCGATGATTAACAGCGCTTCCAATTTACGCAGGGCGCGGTCGGTGCGCCAGTCTTTGGCCATTTCCACGGCGGCGCGGGTCAGATTGCCGCGATGTTTTTCCAGCTTGCCTTCGAAATGTTCGAACAGGGTAAACGCATCGGCGGTGGCGCCGGCGAATCCGGCTATCACTTTATCGTGATACAAGCGTCTGACTTTACGGGCATTGCCCTTCATCACGGTGTTGCCCAGGGTGACTTGGCCATCGCCGCCGATCACGACTTTGTCGCCGCGTCTGACGGAAAGAATGGTGGTGCCTCTGAAATTCGTCATGTCTGTGAATGAAAAAGGGAAAGGCGGCGATTTTACATGTTCTCGGCGGCGATGGGGTAGAAGTTTAAAACCGCAAGTATGGTGGGTAAAAGGCGCAAATATTGAACAAAGTAAGAAAACTGATTAAAGTTCAAAGTGCTGGTATTTTAAGGAGGCGCCGCATTGACCGGCGTTTCCAACATTACAATAACAACAAGAGGGTAGTCATGAAATTGTCAAATCGCTGGAGAGGTGCGTGCTTACTGAGTGCTATGGTGTTTTCAAGTGCGGCGCTGGCTTTGTCGCCGGATGAAGAAGAAAGGTTAAAAGAGTGTAAAAGGCCGAAATTCCGGGATTTTGTGCCCGAGCAAAAAACTGAGGTCGATGCGGGTTCAGATGTCTCGTTTCATGTCTCCCACAACGCTGATCCTTTGACTGTGACCGCCGAAGCGCGTGGCGAAAAAATGAAAGTCAACGTGGTGGATAAAAAGACCTTTTATTTTGTGTCTGCCAAATTGCCGCCATTGACTCCGGGGTTTGCCCGAGTGCATATCACCGCTAAATCAGCGGAAAGTAAATTGGAAAGCGGTTGTCTGGGCCAGGATGGCTGGTTACTTAAAATCAAAGGCGAAGAAGCCGCTAAACCGGCGGAGCAGCCCGCTGCCGCTCAGTAGCGAATTTTATCTGTTTTGATCCGCCACAATTCGAAAGGGCGGTTGGCGGCGTCTAGCCCTAGCTGTTGCATGGCGATCCGGCGTTGTGCGGCGGGTTTGTCGATTTCGGTGTAAATAAATCCGTCGTCGAATCCGGCTCTAGCGGCGTCGAAACGGTCGCAAGCGTAATAAACGGCTTGCAGTCTTGCCCAATAAATGGCGCCCAAGCACATTGGGCAAGGCTCGCAGCTGGTGTAGAGTGTGCAATCGTTTAATTGAAAATCGCCTAGTTGCTGGCAAGCCAGCCGAATCGCCACAATTTCGGCATGCGCGGTCGGGTCCAGATCCGGCGTGACTCGATTGCCGCTGGCGGCAATAATTTCGCCGTCTTTGACCACAATCGCGCCGAACGGCCCGCCGCCGTTTTCGATGTTGTCGCAGGCCAACGCGATAGCTTGGTTCAGAAAGCCTTGATGCATTACAAATCCAGGGGATTATCAGGATCGATGCCGTCCATGAACGGTAGCCGGCGGTCTTCGTTGGTTATCTGATAAACCTTCCCCAGCCAGTTATTGAACACGGCTTTAGCGGAATCCCGCCAAGTGATGTCCAAGTGTTCAATGATCTGATTTTCCGGCATCGCTTGCAGTAGGCAATTGCCCAGCTTGGCCTCTTTCACGTGTTCTGCGTACTCGGCTAGTAACTGTTGTACTTCGCTATTGAAATAATGCTCGGGGTAGGGCGGATAATCGTCGCGCTCGCCATGATAAAACCTGAGCACTTCGCGCTTATATTCTTTAAGCAGGCTGATGTCGTCGTACTCCGGATGGCCCTGGAAGAACACGATGCGAAAGCCGTCCGGACTGACGGCCAGATGCACGCCGGCAGTTTCGCTTGCCACCAGGACTTTCAGTCCGTGTTTTTCCATGTCGCGCTGAAATACTTCGTTGAAGCGCGAATGCGGCACGTCGAAGCGGGTATTGATTTCCGCCACCAGGGGATGCTGTCTATCGACCACTTTGTGCGAAAAAACGCCCCAGCGTTTGGCAGGCAGACGGGTGCGCTCCACACCGTAACAATGCTGAATGAAGGCATGGGTGGCCAGGCAAGAGCAGAGTACCGAGGTGACGTTTTGCGTGGCCCATTCGAACACTTCGGTTAACGGCCGCCAAAAATCCTCATCTTGCAAATGATCGTGGGTGACGTTGGCGCCGCTGATAATCAAGGCATCCAGGCCATCCTGTTTAATTTGCTCAAAGGATTCGTAGAACCTATGAATATGTTCCTGGGCTTGCGGACTTCTTTCCAGACCCTCAATCGTAAATGGATGCACATGAAACTGCGCGATTTGATTGCAGGCACCGACCAAGCGGAAAAATTGGCGCTCGGTGGCTTCCAGGGCCGCGTCCGGCATGATATTCAGCAAACCGATATGCAATTCTCTGATCGATTGATGGCTGGCGCGGTCCGGGCTGAGAATTTCTTCGCCTTCTTCGTGCAGGCGCTGAAAAGTGGGTAAAGCGGTATGGGCAACTAGCGGCATTACAAGAACGGTCTCAGGATTGTTGCCGGGCGATCGCCTCGGCAATCAGACGGATAAAGTCGTCTTCGTTAGTAACTTTGGCGGTTTCGTCGGCGCTGATGGTGTAGCCGTACTGGGCGGCAATCGCTTCGTAGCGCGGTACCCTGGCTTTGAACAACTCCGGAAACACCCAGCTGACGAATTCGTCGGGAGGAATCTGGTCTGTAGAGCTGTAACCGTGCTCAGCCATGAATTGTGTCAGTTTTTCATCGACGAATTCCGGCCGGTAATACAAGGGTTTTGGGTCTTGTTTGGCGCGGTCGATGATGGTTTGTTCCAAGGCCGGTGGAATTTTGATGTAGACGATTAAAGTGTGTTTGGCCAGGTTTTCCAGGACTTCCGGGCAATCCAGTTCGCAAACGCTACCGCCGGCATCGTTAATGAAATGCTTGTAGCCGTAGATGTCTTCGGCTTTGTGGATGAAGTCCGGCACGTCGTTCATTGCCGCGATTTCGGCTTGATGATGCAGCGCTTGGCGGCGTTTGAATTCGGCTTGCGACAAGCCGCCCTTGGCCGGATCGCCAATTTTGCCCAGAAAGCTGGACACCGGCGCCAGGTTTTCCACGGTGATATTGCTGCAAATGTAGATGGAATCGGATTTGAGCAAGTCGCGTAAAAACGGTACACCCATGGCTTGCTGCTTGATGTTGTCCAGAATCGGCTCTTCCAGGTATTTGGTGCCGATACGGTAATCGCCGGAGTAATGAAACCATTTATCCCTGGGTAACTTGGCCGAGAGGGTGGTCTTGCCGGCGCCGGACATGGCCAGCAGGGTGATACTCTTGGATTCCCAGTCCAGAAATTGTTGCGGGGTCATTCTCATAAATTATCTCAATCCAACAAATCGCTAATGTCCAAATCTTCCGCAT
>Ga0123393_1051751_pt1 | contig 28899 bp, 30 predicted proteins | sample T6HHNH4metaT_FD_89921 | JGI IMG/M metagenome (GOLD analysis project Ga0123393, IMG submission 89921) | Methane-oxidizing artificial microbial communities from Washington, USA to study methane cycling - T6-HHNH4 metaT (Metagenome... | ecosystem: Engineered > Modeled > Simulated communities...
ATCACCGAGATTGTGTTCAGGCATTTAATGATTTAATGGCATATGCTGACAGTATTCGCCAACACACCGGATTTCTTACCAGGACATTCTGAGAATACCCGCCGAACATTGACTATGTCATCGCGTTGAAGCCGGCGTCGACTGATTGCGATTGTCCATTTACGGACGAACATTCTGGCCCCCCTGTGATCGCAAAAAACTTCGATATTAGGCGGCTCTGCTGGCAAACAAGACGACGTTGCGGGTGTCCGACTGAGGCCATTCTTTAAAGTCGATGGGCAACTCTAACAAGGGCCCCGTCACGCAAGACTTTATCGATCCATCTATCGCAACGTACAGCCGTTTATTGTGCTTAGATGATTTGAATCGGTGATCTAAGTATGCGGGAGTGGTGTCCATTACTGCCGTGTAGGGGAATTGAGAGAGCTTAACTTTATAGGACGTTTCTTAAAATTGTCTTAAGAAAGATTCTAGTTATTAGACGGTTATGTCATCTATCAAGAAATAGCTTTTATAAAATGCGGTAGCCGGGGATGGAGCCACTCAAATGGCTCTGTCGAATTTGCTGACAAAACTGACTTGGAAGTTTTGCTGGGTGATGCCGGATGCAATGTGTTTGCTATGGCGAATGTATGAATCGTAAATCCCTTGACCATCATGGGATTGCATATTGAGGTAGCCGTCGTAACCCTTCGGCGCCAAGAAGGTGTGATTAATCTGTTGTGTTAGGGTCATATGTTTTTTTAGGGGCATGGTCGTTTCCTGATGATTTTAAACGCTGACATTACATCTTTATAGTCCGGTAATCTGTGATCTAGTGTCCGTAATGGTGATTGTCGGGTTCTATTCGTATTCACAAATCGTTAATGGTTGGGGGTTTCAGCTGTTTGCCAATGCACGCCAGAATTGTCACATTACCGTCACATATTAGACGTATGCTTGACATGATCGCAGCGGCGTTGGTTCAGACATACGTCCCTCTGCGACTATTAGTGGCAAAACATAGTTTTGTAAACACCTATCAATTCGCCCCTCCTTATCCAATAACTTGTTTGTATTGTTCTAGCCAGAAACTCTGGGCTACCTGCAATAACTTCACGATGAAAGATCATGCCAACTTTAAATATTCTTGTCGTTGACGACGAGGAATCCATCAGGGACATGCTACTGATGGTGCTGGAAAATGCCGGAATGAATGTAACCACTGTTGCAACGGCCGAAGAGGCGCAGCAATCATTAGCACAGATGTCTGTAGATTTGCTGGTTCTGGATTGGATGTTGCCAGGAATAAGTGGTATTGAAATGACGCGGCGCTTAAAAAACGATCCGAAATTCACTGCGCTACCCGTTATTCTTCTGACGGCACGGGCGGAAAGAAATGATCGGATTCGCGCGTTTGAAGTCGGCGTCAATGATAATATTACGAAACCGTTTTCGCCCCGAGATTTGATCGTCCGAATTAACTCGGCCATTAATATCAGTAAGAACCTAAACTGATAGCCGCCGGCTTCAATCAATGGTTTTTGAATTTTGGCCCCTTACACCAATTGCGTGCCTCACTTACTGACTTAAACACTCTGGATCTATACGGCCCAAACGCATCAGTTACAGCAGATGTGTCATTACCCAATAAAATACAGTTAATTCCAGTGCAATTGGCAACACGAAGAACAAAGGATGATGTTTGATTGTGTAAAGCGACTCGATAACCTTGCTACGCTCATACTCTAGCGGATGCTCTACTTTCGATTCGGGGTAACAAATCGCTGATTGAGCTGGCGCGGGAGCACTACTGATAAAAAAATTGTCATCGTCAAAGATAGAATCAAACAAATCGTCCAGCTTTTTTTGGTTTTCAAAAAGGCCGTTTAAGGCATTTCTATCAAGAGTAATAGCGTTCATAACTCTTCCTCCACACGTATTCTTTGGAAAACAGAGTACTGAATTGCCTGTCGATAATCTGTGAAAAATCTCATGTTACCGGCAGATCGTTGGCGGGCAAACCGCAATAAAAAACTCATCAATCCGCCCCGGATAAGATCATGTAATCACCGAGTCGACATAAAGCTTGGTGGCAGGGGGGCTACGGGGCAGTTGTAATTCGGTTGCCTATCAATTGACCACGTCCAACTTCTGCTGATCATCTTATGTCAAACAATGCCTTATGACACTGCATAGTTGCGCGGAGTCGAAATCGACATAAGCACCGGATCCGACATCAAATGCTCTCAAATCACGGATAGATCAAGTCATGAGAAATTTTCCATGTGTATCGTTAATGCTCCAGACTAAGAACCGATGTGCGACAGCGCACCGACTTAGACTTATGGAAGCGCTATTTTCAAACCTTTAGAAGATCACTTAGCGGCCAGCACGTATAAGTAATCAATTTATTTTGGATTAAACGCTTGTGAATGTACTCTCTGCAAACCTTAAGAATTATGCACGTTAAGGAATGGCAAAATGTAATTCTCTGCCGTTAATCTAACTCAAAGTGAGCTGAAAAATGGTTAAAACCAACCCGGCCAGTTTAGGCTCCAATGCGTTGACGGTTGTTAGTGCCGCCAAGCAAGCACCTAAAATTCAGAATACCGGCAAGTCAGATATTGATTCGGATAGTACGCCACCGATTATTGCCATAGGCACGTCCGCGGGCGGCTTGGAGGCCTTGGAACAGTTCTTTACCCATGTTCCGCGTGCTTGCGGCGTGGCGTTTGTGGTGATTCAACATCTCGACCCTAATCATCAGGGCATGTTGCCGGAATTGCTGCAGCGCGTAACCCCGTTGACTGTGACGCAAGCCGGCGAGCGCATGAAGATTGCGCCGAACTGGGTGTATGTGATTCCCCCCAACAAAGATTTGTCCATTCTGCACGGCAAGCTGCATTTGCTGGAACCTCTGGCACCAAGAGGCTTGCGATTGCCGATAGATTCGTTTTTCCGGGCCTTGGCCGACGATCAACACGAACGGGCCATCGGCGTGGTTTTGTCCGGCATGGGTTCGGATGGCACCTTGGGTTTGCGCGCCATCAAGGAAAACGCCGGTTTGGCGGTGGTGCAAACGCCGGAATCTGCGCAATTCGATTCGATGCCGCGCAGTGCGATTAAGGCCGGCGTGGCGGACATCGTCGCCACACCGCCGGAGCTGTGGAGAAAAATACTGGCCTATATGCAGCATAGCCCGCGGGGTCTGCATGCCGTGCCGGACGTTGTCCTGGATTTAAAAAACCAAAGTGCGCTGGAGCAAATCGTGATCCTGTTGCGCGAGCGCACCGGCAACGATTTTTTGCTGTATAAAAAAAACACCATTTATCGGCGTATCGAGCGGCGCATGGGGCTGCACCAAATCGACTCGATAGCTAAATATGTGCGCTATTTACGCGAAAACCCGCAAGAACTGGATTTGCTGTTCAAAGAGTTGCTGATCGGCGTGACCAGTTTTTTTCGCGATCCGGCGGTATGGGAGTCTTTGAAGACCGATGCCATTCCCACCCTGCTCGCGCAGTATCCGGCCGGTAAAGCCTTGCGGGCATGGGTGGCGGCCTGCTCAACCGGCGAGGAAGCCTATTCCCTGGCCATTATATTTAAGGAAGCATTGGCGGCACGCCAAGCGCCGCAGCCGTTTAAACTGCAAATATTCGCCACCGATCTGGATCAGGACGCAATAGATAAAGCCCGGCAGGGACTTTATCCGGCCAACATAGCCGAAGATATTTCCGCGGAACGGCTGAGCAAATTCTTTAGCGTCGAAGGTGGCGGTTATCGAATCAACAAGGAAATTCGCGAGATGGTGATCTTTGCGCCGCACAACGTGATCATGGACCCGCCGTTTACCAAGCTGGATCTGCTGTGCTGTCGTAATTTATTGATTTACTTAAGCCAGGAATTGCAGAAAAAACTGATTTTGCTGTTCCATTACACGCTGGCCAATCAGGGGGTTCTGTTGCTCGGCAACGCCGAAACCACGGGCAACACCGGGCATTTATTCAGTGTCATCGACAACAAATCTCGACTTTATCGGCGGATCGGCACGCCTTTTCCTTTGGATGTGGATTTTCCCACCAAGTTTTTTCCTATAGCACCCATGACCAACGACACCGACAAAACCCCATCCATCGCCAATCTGCAAACCTTGGCGGATCAGTTGTTGCTTCAACATTTTTCGCCGGCGGCGGTATTGGTTAATGCCGGCGGCGATATTCTTTATATCAGCGGTCGCACCGGTAAATACCTGGAACCGGCAGCCGGCAAGGCCAATTGGAACATCCATGCGATGGCCCGCGAAGGCTTAAGACACGAACTGATTAACGCGTTAAAAAAAGCCCGTAACCAAGTGGAAGCAGTGCATGTTGCCGGGCTCAGTGTCGGTACTAACGGCGGCAGCCAAATAGTGAATCTAACGGTGCAGGCCATCACTAAACCCGAGGCCTTAAACGGCATGTTGATTGTGGTGTTTACCGATGTCGCGGCGCCGGCGGCCGGCAGCGCCATCCGTAAATCGCCCAGCGCCACCCAGAAAGCGTTGCAAAATGAACTGCAACAAGCCCGCGAGGATTTACAAAGTTTGCGCGAAGAAATGCAGACTTCGCAAGAAGAACTGAAGTCTGCTAACGAAGAGCTGCAATCGACCAATGAGGAATTGCAATCCACCAACGAGGAGTTGACCACTTCCAAGGAAGAAATGCAGTCGTTAAACGAGGAACTGCAAACCGTGAATGCCGAGTTGCAGGTCAAAGTCGACGACCTGTCTCGGGCCAGCAACGATATGAACAATCTGCTGAATAGCATGGAAATTGCGACGGTGTTCTTGGATAACACCCTGAATATCCGCCGTTTTACCAGCCACATCAGCCATTTATTTAAGGTGATCGCTGCCGATGTCGGCCGGCCGCTGTCCGACATTGTCACCGATCTGGACTATCCGGAACTGCAACAAGATGCCCAAGAGGTGCTGCGTAGCCTGGTGTTTGTGGAAAAACAAGTCAGAGCCCGCGACGATAGGTGGTTTAAGGTGCGCATCATGCCTTACCGCACTCAAGATAATTTAATCGACGGTGTGGTGATTACTTTCATCGACATCTCCGAAACCAAAAAGCTGGAAGCCGAATTAAGGAACAGCGATGAAAAAACGCCATGACGGCAGTAACAGTAACGGAGAATTACGCCAGCGAGCGGAGCGGCAATTGGTGGAGACCGCGCCGGTAAATGTCAATGAACCGCAGCTTAAGCTGGTGCATGAGCTGCAAGTACATCAGATCGAGCTACAGATGCAAAACGAGGCTTTACAAGAAGCCCGTACCCGCACGGAACAAGCCTTGCTACGTTATGCCGAACTGTTCGATTTCGCCCCGCTGGCTTATTTTACGCTGAGTAAGGAGGGCAGCGTCCAGCAGACCAATTTCAACGGCGAGCGGCTGCTGGGTGTCGAGCGCTATAAAATAACCGGGCGACACTTTGCCAATATTGTGGCTAGCGAATATCGAGCCGTTTTCAATGGATTTCTGGAAAAGGTGTTTGCCAATCCCGGTGCGCAGCATTGCGAAATCGTTTTGGAACCTGGCGGGCATACGACTTGGGTAACTATAGAAGCCATTGCCGACAGCGACCGACAAACTTGTCTGGCGGCTATCGTTGATATCAGCGAGCGCAAAAATAACGAGCAAGAATTACAACTGGCGGCCACCGTCTATCTGGCTATCGAAGAGGCGATTATGGTGGCCGATACCAATCATAAAATTATTGCCGTCAATCCGGCATTTACCAAGCTTACCGGGTACTCCCCCGCCGAGGCCATCGGCCAAACCACCTCTCTGCTGAAATCCAGCCGCCAGGATGACGCCTTTTTTATCGAGATGTGGAAACAGCTGAATAGCACCGGCCAATGGCACGGCGAGATTTGGAACCAGCGTAAAAATGGCGAGGAATATCTGGGGCGTTTGTCCATTAGCACCGTGTATGCCGACAATGGCCAGGAAATTCGCCGCGTGGCGATGGCGTCGGACATCACCGAACAGCGCCGCGCCGAAGAGCTGATTCATCAACAAGCTAACATCGATCCGCTGACCGGTTTGGCGAATCGACGCATGTTTCTGGACCGTTTGCGGCGGGCGATTAACAAATCGCACCGCGAGCATCAAAAGCTGGCCTTGATGTTCATGGATCTGGATCATTTCAAAGACATCAACGATACCTTGGGCCACGATGTCGGGGATAGATTGCTGAAGGAAACCACGCAACGCCTGATGAGTTGTATTCGCGACACCGACACCTTGGCGCGACCCGGCGGCGATGAATTTACGCTGATCATGAGCGAACTGCATGAGATGAACAGCATCGACCGGGTTGCGCAGGCCATGTTGCGCACCATGACGGCACCGTTTCAACTCAATAACGAACGTTGCTATGTGTCGGTCAGTATCGGCATTGCCTTATACCCGGATGATGCGGAGACGATGGAAGAGTTGCTGAAGAAGGCCGATCAGGCCATGTATGCCGCCAAAGACTTGGGCCGCAGCCGTTTTTGCTATTTCACGCCGGCCATGCAGGAGGCTGCCGAGATTAGATTACGGCTAACCAACGACCTTAGACATGCCTTGACCGATAGTCAAATCTGGGTAGCCTATCAACCGATTGTGGATTTGGCGACGGGCGAAATCAAAAAAGCCGAGGCGCTGGTGCGTTGGCAACATCCCACGCGGGGGCTGGTTAGTCCCGCCGAGTTTATTCCGATAGCGGAAGACAGCGGTCTGATCACCGAAATAGGTTCCTGGGTGTTCCATCAAGTAGCCAACCAAGTGGCCAAGTGGCGCGTTAATTACCACTCCATGTTTCAGATCAGTATCAATAAATCTCCGGCACAGTTTCACAATAATAGCGACAAAATGGCCGATTGGTTTGAACACTTAAACCGATTGGGTTTGCCTGGCGGCTGTATTGCCGTGGAAATTACCGAAGGACTATTGTTGGATAATTCCAGTATCGTCGCCGATAAATTGACAGCGTTTAAAGATGCCGGCGTGCAGACGTCTTTGGACGATTTCGGCACCGGCTATTCCTCGTTGTCGTATTTAAAAAAATATCACATTGATTTTTTGAAGATAGACCAAGCGTTTGTCTCAAATTTGCTAGCCGACTCCACCGATATGGCGCTCTGTGAAGCGATTATCGCGATGGCGCACGTACTGGGTATGAAAGTGATTGCGGAAGGAGTGGAAACGGCAGAGCAACGCGATTTACTGATTAAGGCCGGTTGCGATTACGGGCAAGGCTATTTATTCTCGAAAGCGGTGACCGCCGAGGAGTTTGAGAAGTTATTTCCGGTTGAAAAGACTGAATCTGCTGCACGTGATTAGTTGGCGGCTTATTGTGTAGGCTAGTCGTTAACCCGGCGCGCAGCTGCTTTTTGCCGTCAATCCCGCAAAACCGTTAAGACCTCGCCCGGCAGCCAATCCGGGCGGGCACGACCTATAAATATCCGCAATTAAGGCCACTTCAGCGCCCATATCCAGCCAATGTTCGCCAGCGTACAGACTGTTCCCGGCTTTGCCCCTAGAATCGAAATTCGCTTTCAAACCGCCGGATCAGCTAACTACTTACGAATGTTCCTTATCGCATGCTGAGTCGGCACGTTTTCCGTAAACACCCATCCCCAAGGAATAAGCCATGAACCCTCACTCCGAATACCTCTATAAACTCTTCACCAGCAAACTATTTGCCCTGGCTTGCTTGTCAGTCGCTTTAGGGCTGGCTGCTTGCCAGCCGGAAGGTCAGGCGGAAAAAGCCGGACAAAAAGTGGATAAAGCCGTGGAAAATGCTGGACAAAAAATCGAACAAAGCTCCGAAAAGGCCGGGCAAAAAATCGACGCCGCGAAAGAATCGGTAGTACAGAAAGCAGAACAAGCCGGCGCATCGATCGATAAAGCTGCCGAATCCTCCAACGATGCTCTGGAAAAAGCCGGTAAACAAATCGATCAAGCCATCAATAACTCCGAAAAACGCATTGATGCGGCCAAGGAAGCGGTAGTGGATAGTACTAAAGCAACCGGCGAATATTTTGACGACTCGGTGATTACCGCCAAAGTTAAGACAGCCTTGCTAAACGACGACTTTTTGAAACTGGTACCAATTGACGTGACGACAGTAAACGGCGTAGTCACCTTGCGCGGCACGGTGGATTCCGAACAACTGGTCGGTAAAGCGATTGGCTTGGTCAGCAGCCAGGAACATGTGAAGTCGGTACAAAACGAATTGTTGGTTAAAACCAGCGTGCCGAGTAAACAATGAGGCATTATTCACTAAGCAGCTTAGCGGGCCTTTTGTTGCTGTCCGCACCCATGGCGCAGGCTACGCCGGCCGATGATGCTTATATCGCCGGCTATGCCGCTGCCGCGATGAAACATAATTTAAAGCTCGATATGCCGGCGTTGACGGTAAAAGATGGTGTCATTACCTTGCCCGCTGCCGGGATGTCAGGCGCGGAGCGCGCCCAGGCCAGTAAAGTCTTGGCGGAGATTCCCGGCGTTAATGCCGTGAAAATAGCCGAAACCACTGAGGTAAATGCCAAAGAGGCCGCCGCGCTTGATGCAAATCCAACAACGCTGACTACAGCCGAGACCTTGGTGTTACCGACCGGACTGCTGCCGACCGGGCATTTGTTCAAAGCCTTATTGGCCGATCCGCGCTGGGCGCATTTTTCCGCGGCTTATCGTAATTACCAAAGTAATAACTTTGACGGTCGAAATATCGCGTCGGTCAGCTTTGGCGAAACCATTCCGTTTTATCGGGCCAATATCGGCAATTCCACGGCGCAATGGGAAGCCGGTTTGCAGGCCGGCGTGTTCAGCGACTTCAACCTGGATGCCTCGTCAGCCGACCTGGTGAATACCGATTTTATTGCCTCGATTTACTCCAGTGTGCGCACCGGGCAGTTTTCCGCATTCGGCCGTTTGTATCATCAGAGTTCGCATTTGGGAGACGAGTTTTTGCTGCGCAAGGTCAACACCACATTCGAGCGGGTTAATTTAAGTTACGAAGGTGTGGACTTAAAGCTGTCGTATGAGCTGCCCTATGGCGTGCGCATCTACGGCGGCGGTGGCGGTTTGTTTCATAGAGAACCTTCCGCATTACGAAAATGGTCCGCGCAATACGGTATCGAGTTCAGAAGCCCATGGCGTCTGGATTTTGCATCGATGCGCCCGATCATTGCCGCCGACATCAAGAATTACGACCAAAACAACTGGAGCACCGATATTTCGGCGAGAGCCGGTGTGGAATTCGACAATTCCAAAGTCCTGGGACGCAAGCTACAGCTGATGGTCGAATACTTCAACGGCTATTCGCCCAGCGGCCAGTTTTATAAAGACAAAGTGGAATACGTCGGTTTGGGTGCGCATTACCATTTTTAGTTTGTCAGTCCGGGCAGGCGCATCGCGATGCGCGGTGTTAGACGGAATAGAAGGGACAGAAAGGATAGAAGGGGTCGGCAGCGCTAAAGCCCTTTTTCCGTCATCCCCGCCTGTACGGGGATGACGGTTTTTCGAAGTGCGCAAAAATATGTAGCTGACACGATTACCCCATAATCCATAACCGGATCAATCCTGCAAACAACCTTGGCGTCACCGATGCAAACAGCTGAAGACTATGCCGCGACACTGCTGGCAGCCGATAAAGCCTTACGATTTTCGGAAGCGCGCTTTCGCCGGCTGTTCGAAACCGCGCAGGACGGCATCTTGCTGCTGAACGCGGAAACCGGCACTATCGAAGAAGTGAATCCTTTCCTGATGCAATTGCTCGGCTACTCGCACGAGGAGTTTCTGGGGAAAAAGCTGTGGGACATTGGCGTGTTCAGGGATAGCGCACTGAACCGGGCCGAGTTTAGCGAATTGCAGACCAAAGGTCATATTCGCTACGACAACCTGCCATTGCAGACGAAAGATGGCCGCAGTATTCCGGTCGAGTTTGTCAGCAATATTTACGAATGCGATGGGATTGACGTGATCCAGTGCAATATTCGCGACAATACCAAACGCCATCTGGCCGAGATTGAGTTACGGGCGACGTCGCGAGCCCTGAAAATGCTTAGCGAAAGCAACGTAGCCTTAATCAGAGCCACCACCGAAACCGACCTGCTAAACGAATATTGCCGGATTGCGGTGGAAACCGGCGGCTATCGGATGGCCTGGGTGGGGTTTGCCGATGGCGGACCGGACAAACGCGTGGATGCCATAGTTTGTCACGGCCACGATGACGGCTATTTGACCCTCGCTAATATTAGCTGGTCGGACAGCACGGCCCACGGTAACGGCCCAACCGGTCGGGCGATTCGCTCGGAAAAAGTGCAGTTCGTCGAAAACATCGCTACCGATCCCAGCTATACGCCCTGGCGCGAACAGGCTTTGCAGCGCGGTTATCACTCGACGATTTGTCTACCGTTCAGACTATCCAGCCAGGCGGTTGCCTGTTTGAATCTGTATGGCGACAAGGTTGATGAATGGTCGCCTGCCGAACGGCAGTTATTGCAGGAAATCTCGGGCGATGTCGGCTTCGGTATCGCCGCACTACGCACTGCGATTGCCAAATTTGATTATCAAGAGCAGCTACGGGAAAGCCTGGAGAAAACCATACAGGTGATTGCCGATACCGGCGAAGAGCGCGATTCCTACACCGGCGGTCATCAACGGCGCGTCGCCAATATTTGCACAAAAATCGCCACCGAATTTGGCCTGGACGCCGAGAGGATACACGGCCTGCATCTGGCGGCGACGATACACGATCTGGGTAAAATCGGCGTGCCGGCGGAAATCCTGGCTAAGCCCCGGCGCTTGACCGCCATGGAATTTGGCTTGATTAAAGAGCATCCGGTTATCGGTTTCAATATTCTGAAAGATGTGAGCTTTCCTTGGCCCATTGCCGAAATTATCCGTCAACACCACGAACGGATCGATGGCTCCGGCTATCCGCTTGGACTGCATGGCGACGATTTGCTACTGGAATCCAAGATACTGGCGGTCGCGGATATAGTCGAAGCGATGGCCTCGCATCGGCCTTATCGCCCAGCATTGGGCATTGAAGCGGCGCTAACGGAAATTATCAGCCAACGCGGGATTAGTTTGGACGCGCAAGTAGTTGATGTTTGTCTGCGGATTTTTCAGGTGCATGGATACATAATCGAAGACTAGGCATTCATGCATCTGAAACGGTTTATCTAGGCCATTACTGCAACCAACAGGCTGTCCAAGGTGCGCATATGTCTTTGCTGAGCAGGCAGAAGTTTTGTTTCGATCAAAGCGCGAATGTCCGATGGCAGTTCATGATCCTGCAATACTTTTTCATATTCCTCGAAGCCGGTTAATTCGCCCTCGCGCAAGGCCTTTAGCGCAGCTTGTTTACCTAACAATATCGCGCCGGCCATGAATATTTTTGCCCAAGCCCCCCATGCTCCGGAATCTTGAACGGCTACACCGCCCAATTGTTGAATTTTGCCCTGCAAACTGAAAATGGCTGCCTTATGTTCCTCAAAAGAAGACATTAAAACGTCCATTTCTCCCAGCGCAGTCTGTTTCCGAAACTTATTCAGTGCCTGTTGATACGCGGCTACGGCGGATAATTCATTTTGTAGCAAGCTATTGATTAATGGTATGTGAGACATAATGAAACTCCCAGATAAGTGGTTTCGGGGGATTGACAAAGAGTCGATCAGTTGATTGCGCCGCTTAATATTTAATAACAAGGCTCCATGAAAGTCGGTACGCTGCCGCACATCGTTGATCGGAATGCGTGAAAATATCTAGCTAATGGACTTATTCAGATTGAGAGTATCCAAAGTACTTTTGGACGATTTGTCCGAAACGCTGAGTACCGATTCGCTAAGATTGTCGGGGGCCTCCGCAGAAATAGGTATCAGCCTGTCAAATTCGGTTTTTATCACTTGGTAGCATTCGCAAACTTGTGCTTCCAAACCAGCGCGATTCAACACGTTGAGATGGCCTCTGCTGTAACTGATCAGGCCTTTTTGTTGTAGTTTGCCGGCGGCATCGGTGATGCTTTCCCGGCGCACGCCAAGCATATTGGCGATGTGATCATGGGTTACCAGCATCTCGTTCGAGGAATATCGGTCAAGATTCAGAAGCAACCAGCGGCACAGTTGTTGGTAAATGGAATGGTGGCGATTGCAAGCCGCGGTTTGGGCTATTTGAGTCATCAATGCCTGTATGTAACGCAGCAGCATCTGGAATAACGATCTGTCCGTGCTGCTCCCGTTCCCGGATTCGAATTCTTTTATAAACAATTGTCGCCGTAGCCTATATCCGTAGCCGGTCCTGCTGACCAAGGCTTGATGCGGCATGGTGCGCCCGTCCGTAAACAGGCCGAGGCCGATAAAGCCTTCGTTGCCGACGATGGCAAGTTCGCTTGAAGTGCCGTCTTCAACAATGTAAACGTTGGACACCACGCTCGTCGTTGGGAAATAGGCGTAACGCAATTCGCTGCCCGGCTCGTATATGACTTCGCCGCAAGACATTTGAATAAGTTCCAGATCAGGCTGCAGGCGTTCGTAAGTCTCCGCCGGCAATGCACCCAATAGTAAGTTCTGGCTAGGGCTATTTAGTTTGGTCATAAGCAGTCTCCATCTGTGTTGTTGACTTAATGGCCTTGATCTTCTAGGTCAAAATCCTACTGTTAAAGATTTTCTAATTTTTCCTGAGACGGTATCTCAGGTTTAATAGATCAGAAAACGGGTAACACTGACCGAGTGGGCGAGCTTACCCAGTTTGTCTAAATCCATTAAAAGTATTGCGGCTTGTGGCCTTTTTTAATTTTTTCTCGGAAATTACCGAGTTTGCTTTCCAGTTTGCCCGGCCTCTTGCGTGAGCATCTTTCCAGTTCCATATCACCCAACCCTACCACATAGTCGGTGGCATTGATGTCAGATCCAGCTGTTTGAGTTAGGTATTCCTGATGTTCTTTATTCATAACGGCTCCCTGATAATTTGTAATAGTCATCAAAGCTCAGAGCGGCCAATGTCGGCGCTCGATAAAACTTTATAAATAAAATGGAAATTGTTCTGTTCGTTAGCACACACAGCGCTAACACTAGTCGCTGTGAGGGCTTATTGCGTTTTAGCGGTGTTAACGGGATAGCCGGGTTTCTCTGAGGCCTATTGCTATCGCAAAAAAACCGCAGCATGAGTATGTGTGCCAGCGAACCGACTTAGTCACTGTGTAGAGCGTAGACTCAAGCTGTATCGAAGAATAAATTACCTAGGTCGGCAAGCCGGCGTTGTGCTTTGCGCAGCCTAATTGGTATTCCGAAACAATTCTATCCATGAATCAAATGGAATCGTAATTATTCAGTCAAAACAGCCTAAATCAATCGTAGGCTGGATAAGCCGTGCGCATCCGGCAATCTTGGTGGATGCGCACGGCTTATCCACCCTACAGATCACTATCCATTAACCAGAGTGAATCATCATGAAAACCAATAAAACGACAAGCAATACGTCTGACAATATCAGTCAATTTTCTAACGTTATCCGGATAGCCGGCGTGCTGGCTATCGGCCTGGGCGCGATCATGCAGCCGGCGAACGCGGAAAATTCACAAGTCAATCCGGCTAAAAAATCGCCGGACGGGAAGGGAAATCTGCCCACGTTTGCCCAAGCCGATGTGAATTAAAAGCGAATTACAGAATTTTCCTTACTTATTGCAAACCTTCGACAAAGTGGATGCCGGTAATGACGGCAAGTTGGAACAACACGAATACCAAAACCTGAAAATGGAAACTAAACGGGAAGGCGAGGTTAAATAAGTCGATAGACCACGGGTTACGCGCACATTAGTGTCTCTGTGGTTCGGGGCAGATAAGTTCCCGGCGTTCCTTCGAAAAACCCGCATACTGGCGGGTGAGGGTCCATGATTTTGATTGTTGTCCTGGGTTCCCGCATTCGCGGGAGCGACGAGCTAAGGTTTTTCGACCCCTACCAGGTAAAGAGCTGTTTTAAACTCGCGTAATGCCTGCTTACAAAACCCGCTTAGGTAAGTTGAGTGCCTTCTGCGGCTTTGAATTTTTTCTTGGCTTCGTACATTCTAGAATCAGCCTGATTAACCAATAAATTGGGTTCCGCAAACTCGTGCGGACCGGTCTGAACAATACCCACACTCAAACTCACATCCTCCAACTCTTGTTTAATAACGGTGTTGAGTCGCGTGATATAAATGTCTTGGGCATGGGTTTCTTGGCAGTTTGGCAGAATCAAACAAAACTCATCTCCCCCGTAACGAAAGCAGCGATCTTCCATCCGCGATACTTTTTTTATAGCCGCGGCAACGATACGCAGGATTTCATCGCCGCGGCCGTGACCTAGAGTGTCGTTAATCGCTTTGAAGTCGTTAATGTCTATGTAGGCAATCGATACTGGTTCGGAACGACGCTGAGCCGCACGCAGGGTTTGCGTCAGCGTTTCCGTTAAGTAGCGCACACTCAGCAAGCCCGTCAGCGAATCGATGCGCGTCATCTGCTCTAGTTGTTGTGTACGCTCCCGAACTTTCTCCTCCAGCGCGCAGGCGTAACGTTCGGACTTTTGCTTAGAAATTTCGATTTCGGAAACCAGGCTGCGGATATATGTTTCAAACACCAGCGTGATGTCAAACAAAAACAATTTATCCAGGGCCGCCGCCATAGTCTGGCGCTCGGTGTCGTCGGTTAATGCCTCAAAAATTATTTCGATTAATAAGCTTTTTAGTGTGTTGATTGCCGAAAGATACAGCTTAGGTTCTACTCCGATCCGCTTATGCACTAAACCGATGCGCAGGCGATTATTGACATAGTCGAGATCGTAAACACCGCTGAATAGATCGAGCACATAGCGACGTTGGGCATTTTCCAGACGGTGCAGGGTGTCGGCATCGCCGATCAACAGCGCGATTTCCGGAACGCTGGTTTGCATTTCGTAGAAGCGGGCAACCAGAGAATCGATGCGCGGTGTAATGACATCACTAAAGCTGCTTAAAAGTTTAAAGTCTGCATCGGTCAGAGACAGCAAGGTTTTGCGATTGGCAATATCAAATTCGGTAATTTGCAATTGTTCCAGCAGGGTCTGTTCTGTTTGCTTCACTTACCCTCCAGTTCATTCAACTAGTTAATCTAAAGGCTTTACATTATAGCCTGTCGAATAACGGACCGCGCTGTATCGCATCTGGTCTTCACTAACTGTATTACTTAGGGGGCTTTGTGAGTCATGGTAACAAACTCTTCGGCAGCTGTCGGATGGATGCCGAGAGTCGAATCAAAGATGGCTTTGGTCGCTCCGGCACGCATCGCCACAGCCATGCCCTGAATAATTTCCGGTGCATCAGCGCCTATCATATGCAGACCGATCACTCGGTCCGTCTCGCGCTCCACGATCATTTTCATCAAGGTGTTTTCGTCCTTACCCGATAGCGTGTTTTTGATGGGTTTGAATTCGGTTTTATAAATATCGATATCCGGAAATTTTTGCCGCGCCTGCGCTTCGGTTAAACCGACGCTGGCGATATTGGGTTGGCAAAATACGGCGGTGGGGATGTTGTCGTAATTTACCGGTCGCGGTTGCTTGGTAAATAAATTACTTACCAATGCCTCGCCTTCGGCTATCGCTACCGGCGTCAGGTTCACTCGGTCGGTGACATCGCCTAGCGCATAGATGGACGGCAGATTGGTTTGATAGTGGCTATCGACGATGATCGCGCCTTTGTCGTCCAGGGCCACGCCAAGCTGCTCTAGTCCAAAACCTTGCGAGTTGGGTGTTCTGCCGGTGGCGTACATCACCAAGTCGGTCGTCATGGTATTGCCGTCCAGCAAGCTGACGCTAAAGGCATTACCTTCCGGCGCAATGGCTTGGACATCGCAATTAAATAGAATCTTAATGCCTTGCTTGCGCATCGCGACGGCCAGAAAGTCACGAATATCCTCGTCAAAGCCTTCCAGCAGTTTTTCGCTGCGTTGACAAATAGTCGTATCGACACCCAGGCCGTTAAGAATGCTGGCAAATTCCACCGCGATGTAGCCGCCACCGACAATGACGATGCGCTCCGGCAATTTATCTAGTGAGAATAGTTCGTTAGAGGTAACGATGTACTGCTTACCGGCTATATCAGGCACAAACGGCCAGCCGCCGGTGGCCAGCAGAATGCGTTTTGCCGTGCATTGGCTGCCGGCGACCGCGACAGTGTGGGCATCGAGCAATTGCGCTTTGCCGGTAAAGATGGTCACGCGGTTTTGTTGCAAGTGCTGTTGATAGACCGCTTGCAAGCGTTCGATTTCCCGATTTTTGTTGGCGATTAGGCTGGGCCAATCGAAGGAGGCGTTGTCCAGCGTCCAGCCGAACCCGACCGCAGCGGCAAAGTCGTCTTTAAATTGCGCGGCGTAGACCAACAGTTTTTTCGGTACGCAGCCTAAGTTGACGCAGGTGCCGCCAAAATGGCGAACTTCCGCTATTGCAACCCGTGCGCCCTGATTGGCTGCGGCATTGGCGGCGCGCACGCCGCCGGAGCCGGCACCTATCACGAATAGATCATAGTCATACGCAGTCATAGGAATCGGCTCATTTTTGTTTCTGCAGATGAAGCCGCGCGCGATATTTGGAAGGCGTTTTGCGCGATATTTAGACAACAGCGGCGCTTGCTAATATAACAACTTAATTGCGCATGTTAAAAGACGACAGCCAAAATAGCTTCCAACGTCGCCGCTGAATTTAGCTCCGAAACTCGTTGGTCAAATCGATTTAGCGTCTCAGTGATAAACGACTCAACCGCCAATGCAACCTGAATGATTTGATCGGCAGAATGATCTCGACGCGCCCAAACGCCATTACTATCGGCGCACATAAATTTATAGGGTCCGCCTGCGACTCCGAGAGCCACGGCCTTTGAATAACGAGCTGTCAAAAACGCCTGATCATCTTTAGTGGTTGGGTAGGTATGCATAGCGCCAAGAGCGTCACATTGCTTACCACCAGTAATAGTGGACTGAGCTGAAAATCGTAACTCTCTTGTTTTCTCTAAACGCGCCTGAGATAACCCGGGCGATTGCTGCATAAACAGTCCACCCACAAACTGATCGCCAATATTTGCCGTATTAGACTCGACAAATCCTTCAATAACGTCGTCCGATACCACGACGTTAACTACCAACCCATTATTAATTTCAGCAAGCCTCATTACGCCACCCACTCAGCCATAAATAATCCTGGCGAACCATTGCCGCCGCTACTGCCTGCGCCAATCCCCGCCCCACCGCCTGCGCCATAGCCACTAGCGGCTCCGCCCGAACCCGATCCGGATTGACCACCGATACCGGCAATCCCGAACAGAGTAGCGCCGCCATTAGGCGCAACGCCAATTGATACCGATGACACGGCAAAGCCTAGTCCCGGAGTAACTTGGCAAATGCTTTTATTCGGCAACGCAAGTGCAGCAGCATTTGCAACGCCTTGAATTTGCCCGCCATTGATAGTGGCGCTTGTTGTTCCTAGCCCGCCGAGCCCTCCTCCGGCTGAATACGTGACGGCATTGATTGTTATCTGAGTGGCAAGCCCCGAGCCTCCATCGCTGCCGGGGCCGCCACCCGCGCCAGCAGCGCCAATCACCACCGCGTAATTGGTGCTAGGCGCCAATCCAGAGATTAAAAACTCAATAGCCGCTCCCGCCCCACCAGACATAGCCAGCGTATAGGCAGCGTTTGAACCGCCACCGCCACCGCCGCCGCCAACCAAAGTGATTTTAAGAACAGAGTCGGTGGTAATGTCGGCTGGGGTTGGAAAATCTCCGCTACTAGTCAGTTTGAATAATCGTGGTTGTTTAAGTTTTCTTATCGCTTGCAGCAATTGCGTCATATCACCGCCGCTCGGTGTCAATCCGGCCGCAGTTATCACATTAATAATCTCACGCTGAGGCTGTTCAATAGCGGGGCCAGGCGGAATGGAACCGGGAGTCACGCCGGGTACTCCCGTCACGTACGGGGCGCCACCCGTCGCGCCCACTGGTTGGTTATAAATCATAAAATGTCCTCACGGAGTGTAAATAAAATGCAAATTGCGATGCGCTTCGTTCAGGCGCTTAAACCGGCATTCCAGGTCGGTTGCCTCCACCCACTTGGTGATGGGGTCGATGCCGCACTCGGATTCGCCGCAGCGGAAATAGGTCACGCGCGGGCCTAAAACCGTCACGCTCCAATGGTGGCGGATAGCGTGGCCATAGCTCCACAGCTGATCAATGCCGCACTGGCTAATACCGCACACAAACGGCTGATACTCAGTAATCGTGATGCTATAGCCCATGGCCGTCGCCAGTGCCAAATAAAACGCGCGGGATTGCCCGCCTGTGAACGTGAGCTTGGATACCAATGCTAAACGCCGTTCTTGTAACGTGGTATTGATGCCGGCCGCGCACGGATCGGGCAGATCCGCATAGGCCTCCCAATCGGCCAATAGCTCGTTGGTATAACGCGGGTCCAGCTCATTGCGTAATTGATCCGCCCGGGCATCTAAACGGGCATACTCTTCGGCCACCGCCGCCAAAATCTCATAGACACCGCTACCAGGGAGGCGTAAGTCGTCCCACAGCTTGCCGTGCGGCAAATGCGCCAGGATAGACTCCAGATAATCGGCAGCTAATGCGGTCATAGCGTCGTAAACGTGACAGTGCCCAGCGTGACGATGTGGCCTGTCGCTGGGGTTACGTTAGCAGTTGGGCTAGTAAGGCTATGATCCGTCTCGCCCACCGCGACGGATATGGCCTCGCGAATATGGCTCAACTTCAGCACGCCGGTACCGGTACCGTCTTCGGGTGCCGCCTCATCTAATATGAGCGCCGCCAGCTGCGCTTCGACCGCCGCCCGCACTGCCGCGTTATTGGGGCGCAATGCGATAGTCGGGTTCAACGGCGTCGCAATCGGCGGCACCACATATAAACCGGACATGCCAGCGGGGCGCAATGGATCGATATAGTTAAACAATGCCGTTGCATCGGCGGTCAGCGGGATACCGTTGCTGTAGGTATCGTCCATCATAAAATACACCACCACCGTGCCGTCGCCCATGCCCAACGGCACCGGCCAGGCGCGAGTCACGCCAGGAAATTCCAAGGCCCAGGTTTCATAATCCGATTTACTGCCGCCTTGCACCGGGTTGCGTACGCGGCGAAAGTACCTGGCCTGCAAATCGCCTTCCTCCTCAATGTCGGCGCCGCCAGTCAGACCGTCTCCCGTCAATGTCGGCGAGGCGTTAACCCCAGCAATCGGGCTAATCAGCGATAGCACTTCACTCGCCGCCAAATTACCCGCCGCGCCTGTGATAACTGCTTGCACAGCTGCCAACGCTGAGCCGCCGACAATAGTCACCTCGGCCAGCGTAGCGTATTCAACGCCATACCGGCTTTGCAACAACGTGCCAGCCGCTATAACAGCCCCGTTGCTGCCGCCGAATGTCACCTGTCCGCCGGCGGCCGTCGCGGCAATATTAGTAATGTCGTAAACAGCGGCATACTGTTTTAACGACAGCCCAGCCGCAGTATAGGGATGATATTGGGTAGCTAAATAATCCAAATGCCCATGCAACCCATGGGACACGCCGGATAACGCTTGCTTCAGACCTTCGATAATCGCGTTGTACTGGGTGGGATCGACGCCGCCGACGATGTCCATGTCCACCGAAACGCGCGTCAAAATCTCGGGCAATGTAGGGCGGGTAAAATTGCTCATCCGGTCACCGAATCAAATTGAGTTTGCCAGACGCTGCCATCCGGCTGGGTAATGTCGATAGAACAGCCCAACGCGGCCGGCGCCAACCACCAGGCATCGACTGTTATCGCAATGGCGCGGCCGGTAGCGATCAGCCATTGCAAAGCTTGCTCTATATAGAGGATAGCGAGGCGGCGGGTTTCCTCTGTCTCCTTCGCCCGGGCGAGCACCCAAAGCAGCGAACCATGCGGCCTGGCTTGGCTCCCGGGCGCGGACCCATCTGAGGGGTAATCGTCGCCCCAGTAGCCGCCTTGATATTCGGCGGCCTCAGCATCGACGTGGACCGGACGCGGATCGGCATCAGTCAGACGCCGGTCGGTAAACAGACTGGCAATCACCGCCGCGCGCAGTGTGTTGTCGATCGCAGGATTGCCGCCGGTCATATCCAGATAAAACCGGCCGATACTGTCTTGGGTGGCGTAAAAATCATTACTCACGATCAGTACCTATAGCCGCATAGGCTTCATCCAACTTTTGATCAGTTTTGAGGCGATTTGCGCGGATATTATTGATTAACGCCTTTGCTGCTTGCACGGCATCGGCTTTGGAGCCAAACAGATCCTGCTCGTCAACCTCGCGCTCAAACCATAACGTATCGACCAGATACTTGATCGTCTCCTTCGTTCCTTCTCGATTTGTAAATGCAAAACGCCGAATGCCTTCCAGCTTGCCTTTTATAACCGGATCATTTTCGACAGTTTCCATATGCAATGGATTAACAACTATCCAAACAATTTGATCTATTTCAAACTTATTCATAGCGCCTTGACCTTATCCGACCCTTCCACAATCGGCCACAGGCCGGCGCTGGATCCGGAGCCAACGTTAACTTTATCGCCAACGCGCGCCACCTTGGCGCCGCCTTCACCACCCAAATGAATATCATCAGATTCCACGACTACTTTGGGCGATTTGACGTGGATATGATCGCGCTTCAGCGTGATGGTCTGCCCCAAATCGTCATAGATCGCCACTTCACCCGCCGCCAAACCCACCAGCCGATACTGCCTATCGGCCACGCAGATCGCCACTTCATGACCGGCCCGGCCGCCGGCGCTGAGGGTGATGGCTTCCGCGCCTGGGTGAGCGTGTGACGTCCAGCCATAGGGCTCAAAATGCTCCACGCTGTCCAACGCCACCGCGCCGATGGTTTTGATTTGCAACAGCTGCAACAGACTTGCACTATCCACCAGCGATACCACGCCGCGCGTGATCATCAATTGCAGCCTACGCATAGCGCCGTCCATCACCAGCCTCCATTATTGCTTTCCGGAGCCGGTTCCGGCTGCGGCGATAAATCGAAAGCCGACGGCGGTGCGACTTCCAGCGTAGTGATGCTGCCGCCTTTTTCGTCGATGCTGAACGTGACCTGGCTGATCAACAACCGGTCATTAATATTGAGTTTGGGGTCTTGTACATCGACCAATACATTCGGCTCCCATAGGCCTTCGGCATGCCGCCAGCCTTGCACGGTGTAGCCGATGCTGCGGCCTTCGCCGGCCCGGCGATTCATCTCGGCCGCGCTGCGGGTTTTACAATCGGCGGTATGTGCCGGACCGTCGGCAACGATGCAGATCGGCCGGTACCGCAAATTTAAATCTTTAATCAGCGCCTCGGCATGTGCCGCGCGGTCGCCATGGAATAGGTCGGTACCGGCGGTTTGTCCCAGCACCCGATAATCGGAAAAGCGCTCGGAGCTGCTGAACCGGCCGGAAGCGGCCTTGATATTGTCGCCGTAAATCAGCGCAGTCGGCGCTACGGTAGTACCGGTGCGGATAAACGCAATGGAACCATCGGCTTTGCTGACCAGGCGTACGCCCCTGATTCGGCTCAGCTCGTTTAAAAAATCGAAAATCGATTGACCGGCTTCCAGCGCCACCTTGGCAAACGGCCCGCCGATATCGGTTTCGGCGCTCACGGCAATACCGAACGGTTGCGCCAGATCAGCAGCGATTTGCAATAGCGTGCGGCCGCTGAATTGTTGGCCTTTGGTGCTGCAATCGACCAGATCGGCGGCAGCACTTAATCCGGAGACGATTAAATCATGGCTTTCGGCGTCGTACGACGGCATCACCTCGAACACAAATCCACTGATCACCAATTCGCCATCGATCAACAGCTGGCACGGCGAGTCATCGCGAATCGGCCGAATGCTATCCTGGCCTTCCCAGCGGTCGGTCAGCTCCAAATCAAACGTGTTAGCGGCTTGCTTGATACTGCGCACCACGCGAATGCTTTCCCAGCCGGACCAGGCTTGGCCTTCGACGACCAGTTCCAGATTAAGCACTGAGCACCTCCAATACGCTACCGCCGGCAATCATGGCCGGATGCGCAATATTGGGGTTCCGCGCCAATATCTCGGTCTCGCGGGTGGCTGTACCGAAATGCTGGTAGCTGATCGTCAGCGCCGACAGCGTGGCGTTGTAACTGACGGTGGTCAAACCGGCGTTGGCATTGCCGCGCGCCGTTAAATCTTTATGCACTGCCGCCCGCAATTTTTGCAGCTCACTATATACAGGATAATCGGCGGACTTGGCTTGCGCCGCCAGGCGGTTGGCGATGTAATCGCGCACCGCGTAGGCGTCGTTTTTGGTCGGATAGGCCAGCGCCGCGCTCAGCCTGGCTTGCTCGATGACGCTAATTTGATTAATCGCGGCCAGCGTGGCGGCTTGATTGATCGCTGCCTGTTGCTTGCCGGCGGTACCGGCGGGCACGGCCGGCCAGGCGACAGTCGGCTCCAGCGATTTGACCAGGCGCAAGGCCGTCATCGGCCGGGCCGAATAGGCCGGTACCGGCGTGGCGGAAGATTGCGCGGCAACGGCACGGCTTGGCGCCGGTACCGGCGAGCCGCCGTAGAAATTGCTTGTTGTGCCCAGATCGTTCAGCGCGCCGGCGCGCAACAATCGCGAATAACCCACTCTGATGGCTCGCGACAGTAAGCCGGTCGAACCGCTGGCCACACTCACCATAGCCGAGACCAAACCGGCCGGCGACGACAATTGCCCCATCACCGCCGACAAAGGATTGCGGTTTAACAACATCGCTTCGCCGGATGACAAGGCAGAATCCAACAGCCCGCCCGGCATGGGCAAGCCGCCTATCATGCCGGCCAGGCCGTTATCCAGCACACCGACCAGGCTTTGCATATGCCCTTGCAAATAAGACGACGGGGCAAAATTGACCAGACTGCTAAAGCTGTCCATCACAGACAACTCCGCGACTTGGGCTTGTTTGATCGTAGCGACCGGCGCGCTGGCCACCGCCGCCGGCAATACATCGGCGCCGGCCTCGACGAATGAAAACGTGATGACGGCCATGCCGCCTTCGCGGGTGGATTCCTCCAGATCGCAATCCAACAGCGTTACATCCAGCCGACCCAGCCACGGATGTACCAGGCGCTTGGCGCCGGGTTTCTCCGCTTCCTCAATCAGATCATCGCGCAGGTCCATGTAATCGTTGCCGATCACAAACGCTTGCACGTTGATCATCCTCGCCTTGCGGCCCATGTCTTCCGGAAAGGGCTTATCCCGGCCGGGATATTCGTGCAGCACATAGCGACGGCCGAATTTGCCGCCGGCGGAATCCACGAAAAACGGGATGCCGTTGAGCGATGCCGGTTGCATGTTATCGCGCCAGGTCATTGGAAATGCGCTCCAGCGCGAGTGTTTTTGACGTCAATCTGGCCGCTGTTGGCTTGTAGCGACTTGACCTTGACGGGTGCGCCTTGGATTTCCACGACCAATTTGCCGTCGGCTGGCTTGCCGGCAGGCGTGGCGGCTTGCGGATCGCGGCCCAGATTTTGGATACCGATGGGGGCGGCAGGCTTAGAACCCCTGGACGGATATTGCACTGCGGGGGCCGAATTGACCGAATAACCGCCACGGCCGCGCGGCAATGGCGCTGCCGGCTTAGTGTCGCCGCCCGCCATATCTACAGCAACATCCGCTACCAAAGGCCCCGGCTTAACCGAAGTTCCGCGGTTACTGCGCGGCGCCATGACGGCATCAATTGTTTGTCCTGCTAGGGTTTTAAATTCTCGGTAATCATTCATCAACGACTTGAGCTCATCTGCAATGAAATGAATCGGCGCAGTCAGCGAGTCATCAGCAAACTTTTGCAATACTGAATACAGCTCGGTCATAGCGGCCGCGCTATCGTTTGCTGCGCGCTGCGAGTCTTTCAGCGCCGTCGTGCCGTCGTCGGTCAATTGGATGAAATGCTCCAGGCTTTTGGTATCGCCCGTTAGATTGTATTCCTTGATTAAATTACCGAATGCCCGGGTGGATTCCGAATCGCCCAGCAGATCTTGAATAATCGTTGCCCGCCCTTTGGTTTTTTTAACAATATCGGCCATCAGCTGATTTAGCGGCCGCAGCACCTGATGGCCTTTTTTCAACTCGGCCACATCGAATACCTTAATGCCGGCCTTGTTTAGTTTTTCGATTTTTTTGGTGTCTGAAAACACCCGCAACAGGGCTTCGATTGACGTGGTTGCCTGCTCGCTAGAGCCGGTCGCGCCGCGAACCACCTGAGCCACCGCGCCAATTTCCCGCGATGCGATTTGTCCGGAGCGGCCCACGGCGGCATAGGCGGAATATAAACGCGGCCCCATCCGGGCAAACTCTGCCAATGTAAACGCGCCTTCTTTACCTTGCTTCGCCAGCGTACCTATGGCTTCCGCGACAGCCGCCGGCGATTTAATCCCGGCTTTTTCAAATTCCGCAAACATGCCGCCCACCGCCGACGCATCAGCACCGGTCGCTTGCAGGGCAATACCGATATTGCGGATCTGCGCTTTGGAAAACTCGAAATCACCGGTCATCTCCAGCACTTGCTCAATCGCGGTGATGATTTGCGAGGGATCGATACGAATATCCGGCGCTGTGGCGGCGGCATAGATGTCGTCTTTGAGGGCTTTGATAGTCGCGTCGGATTGGTCAGCGGCAATCCCCAGCCGGGTCATGCGCCGTTCCATTTCGCCAACCTGTTTTACCAAGCCGACTGCTACCGCACCCGTAGCCAGGCCGGCCATGCGGCTGCCCATCCGGTCGAAATTACCCCCTACGCGATTGGCGCTATCACCCAGCGCTTTCATGTCGCGCCGGCCTTTCTGGCTGAATTTGTTAATGGCATCGGCATAACGCTGCGACTGGGCAAGAATATTGCCGTGCATGTCGATGCGTAAACCGGTTTTGATTTCTTTCATGCCGTTAACCGTGTGCTAGTTTTCAAATGCCAAAAACGCTTGCACGATTTGCAACTCGGTCAGTTGCAATACCTCGCTACGCGTCCAGTGTGTTTGCCGACTCAAGCGAGCCAACAGCGGGTTAAATGCCTGCTGCCGGCTCTTCAGATCGCCCCCGCAACATCGCCGCCTCCACGGCTTTCCGCGCTGCGGCGTCTAGTGTTTCCGCCTGGGCTTGCAATAGCTCCAGGTCAACCGCCGACAAGGTGCGCAACAGCGGCGCGGGCAATGGCCCCATCATGCCGCCGATTTTCTGAATCTGCCGGCGCAAAATACCGTTGGACATCAGTACCGGCGAGGTGGCGATGGTCGCCCCGCCGTCCGCGTCGCGAATTACCCGCTCAGCTTCCAGCGCTGCATCCTCCAAATCGCCGGCAGTCAAGGTGCGTAAGATTACAGCGGTATGCACCACGCGCTTATCGCCTTCGCCCATTGCCAGGCCGTCCACCAGCTCGAATTGCACCGTGGCCATCAGATCTCCTCAACCGATTCGGCGGACATCTTTAAATCGTAGGTGCCGGCGCCGGCATCCAATGGCGCCGGGTCCAGAGTAAACGCGTTGACCATCATGTATTTTTGCCCGATATCGGTCTCAAATAGCACCGTAGCGCCCTCGATATTCAGCGCCGGGCCGGATATGGCCGGCGTCGCCATCACTTTGCAATTCATCTCCGGCACGGCGGTTTCTGAATTGAAATACACCCGGCCATTGTCAGCCGGTTTAGGATTGCGCTTGATGCCGCCAGGGTCCAAGGTCGCCCCCTTTTCCGTCGCGATTTCGCCTAAGGCGCCCAGGCTGATTTTGGCGCGGCCTACTACTTCGTTACTTGCTGCCATTATCTAGACTCCGTATGCATCGCCACGATGCGCATGTTGCGGATTAATACCGGGCTGTCGTAAATATCCAGCCGGTCTTTGTTGTCGGCGTTGACCTCGGCCAGGATGGTGTCTTTGTACGACTCGTAATCCTGCACCCAGCCCTTATCCATAAAGCCCTTATACAAACCCAGCATTTCCATAATCGCTTTTTTGGGTTGCATGATCGGTTGACCGGGCGGCACGTCGTAGTTATCGCCGGCCAGTTTCCAGTTGGGATAACGCTGGGTAAAAAAGTGGCGTTGCTCCAGGCGGATGCGCTCCAGGGTTTCCGGGGTATTGATGTATAACCATGCATCGTCGCCAACGCCGCCGCTGTTGAGCTGGTACATGCTAATTTCGGATTCCAGCAGCACTTCGCCGGCGGAGCTAACCGTCGTAGTCGCGATGCCGTCGAACAACAGCGTATTACGCTGGGTATCATCCCACCGGTCGGCCTTGGCCGGCGGCAATACGCCGGGTAACACCTTGCCGCGCAACTGCCGGCTGGGATCGATAGACAGCCCCATGCCGGCCACCGCCATATACACGGATGACCAGATCCACGGAGCAGTTGGGCTAAGGCCCGCGCCCTGGCAAGTGACGTGGGGATTATTGCGACCGTTGCCGAATGAGCTGCTGGCCGCGTGACTGCCGGCATAGGCTGTAAACGCCCGACCACCAATCGCGCGCATCGGTCCAAACCGAGAACCCAGCTCTGTTTCCAGTAATGTCATGTTGGCGGCGTCGGTGTAGGGCACTGACAGCCAGTTAAACCATTCCTCGCCCAATGCGTCCAGCGCCGGCGTGATGACCGGGTTACCGCTGCCGGCAGTGGTTTGGGTAATCGTAAACGCCAGGCCGGCCGGCTTTTTGTCGCCGTCGTAAAAATTGACCCTCACATCAATCGCGCTACCGGTCTCGCCTTTCCAGCGGCAGGTTAAATCCACCTCGTAGGCGTTCACGCCATTGACCGATGCCACCATGGGCTGATCGGTGCGGGCATTGATCGCGGCAATCAAGGCCGTGGCAATCGCCGTAGCCGTGTCGCCGCTAGCGATGGCGATTTGTACCCGATAGCCACCGATGTACACATTCAACGTACCCGCTTCGGTGGCCGGGCCGGTGATGCTGATTTTCTTGATGCACTTGACGCCGGCGGCGTTGTCGTCCAGCGCTACGGCCCACATCTCCAGCCAGGGCGCAGCCTTTTTCGCCGCCTTGATCATTTCGGCAATCATTGAACCACGGCCAAACTGTTGCTCCACCGCCGCGACGTTGCCGGATATAGGCGTTAATACACCCGCCGCCACAGTTCCGGCAGTCAGTCTCTGACCGACGATCACCGCTTTGGCGTCGAATACAGCGCGGCCCGCCAGACGGCCATCAAATTCGATATAGACGCCCGGTACGCGCAAATTGGCGCCGGGTACTTCGTTAAATGCTATTGCCATTAGTCGGCTCCTTTATCCGCTTTCTTAGCCGCCGGCTTGGCGGGTTCCGCCAGCTCAATCGAGCCGTCTTTTAAATGCCCGCGCCAGTAGCGGTTGTCCGGCACCTCGTCGCCGTCGTCCGGCAAGTGGGTGAAATTGCGTTCCGGGCGGCGGATTTTGAAGGTTTCGCCGGTTTCCGGGTTGAGAGTGGGTTTTACAAACATAGCTACCCCTGCGGCAGGTTAAATTGATTGGTAAAGTCGAACGTGCCGTCGCCGTTAATATCGCTTTCGGCATGGAAGGTAATGAAGTCGCCCAATGTTGCATCGCTAAATTCACCGAGCAGCGGCATTTTCGGCAGTGTGAACGTGGCGGCGTAGACTGTGCCGCCCAGTTGGGTCAACACGTTGCTGAATAGATTGGCAATGTCTTTGCCTTGCAGCGTGCCGATGCCGGGCACGCGATGCAGATGCAGCTTGGGGACCAGCGCGTGAATGATGTCGTACGCGCCGATGATGGCCGGCGTACCACGGCGACGGGTGATTTCTTGCGGCTCTTTGGTGACCGCATACACGTCAAACCGCGCATCGATCGTACACAGACTGTTATCGTTGATCGGGCCGCCATTGAAAGCTACATATACCGCCGGGGCTTTTTGCAGCAGCTGCTTTAGCAGATCGACAGACCACGCACCCGGCAACGATCCGCTATCGCGCAACTTGCCCGGCAGCGTGGTCGCCACTACGGAAAGGATGTTATCTTCAACGTCAGAAATAATGCTCATGGCCGCAGTGTAGCGACACGAGCTAGGGCGGGGGATTAAAGGGGTTTAATGCTGGAAAGTGCTGACAAAGGGGCGGCGTCCTTGCCTCCGGGCTGATAGCTTATGCCCAGTAAAACATCCTCAGCGGCTCACGGGTTGTAGGGTGGCCATCCTGGCCGCGCTGTCTGTCCAACAGACGCGCATCATTTCTAGCTTAATAACTGTCGCGGGCGAACACCGAGCTGGCCGACTGAATGTTAATGGTGGATTGGTTAGTCTCTTCGGTATTGCCGCCCGTATCCGGACCAATACTGATCTTACCTTCAGCCACTTTCATTAAGTAAGCGATACCGTCTTTATAGCGTGTTCGGACTTGCTCGGTGACGAGATCATCGTATAAATAATACCGGGCTATATCGCAGGCAATGCGGACCAGATTGGCGGGAATAATCGTCAGCGGCACATAGGCGGCCAAATAACCATCGATCTCTGCGTCGGCGTCGGCGATCGCAGCGTTGAGTACAGTCGTGTTGATAGTTGTTGCTGCGGCATCGGCTTTATTGGTCAGCTGGATCAACTCCGGCTGACCAAAACGGTCGATTAGGTTTTGTTGGGTGCAGTACATGACTAGCCAACGATTTGTAAGCCAGCATAGTGCACCGTTTGCTCAGAGCCCGAGTTGCCAGGGGCTCCAATCGAGGTAAATGGTGCGGACGACTGCAACAGCGACCCGCCGATATTACGGATAGTATTATTTGGGGTTGGGTCACAGTAAAAAGGAAAACTAGACCATACCAACTCTTGCCCTTCCAGCAAGCCTGGCGCGTTTCGC
>Ga0123393_1061044_pt1 | contig 26465 bp, 24 predicted proteins | sample T6HHNH4metaT_FD_89921 | JGI IMG/M metagenome (GOLD analysis project Ga0123393, IMG submission 89921) | Methane-oxidizing artificial microbial communities from Washington, USA to study methane cycling - T6-HHNH4 metaT (Metagenome... | ecosystem: Engineered > Modeled > Simulated communities...
ACCAGTCCTCAGGGTGGGACGGCCTCCCAATGAACAATCACAGCTTAATCGGTTTTTCTGGGCTATCGGTTGTTAAAATTCATCATACAAGGGTGGGTACGATAAGTGCCCACGCGAAACCTCATGGCATCACGACCGAAACAGCCGTGAATACTGGATTTCGTGCCGGCTGCTGGCCAAGGCCAAACCAAAACAACTGCCGCCGATCTCATCGTCTTTCAATTGCGATGCGCTCTCGACCAAGCCCGGCAACTCGGCGGCCAGACCTTGTAACAACTGCTGCCCGGCCACCTGGCCCAGTGGTACCAATTTAATCGCGCCCAACACCTGATTTTCCAGCCAGCCCCATAAATAACCGGCTATCGCATCGGCTTTATCGATTTGCCAGCGTGTCGCCGCCAACGCAAACAAGGTCGCCAACGTAGCATCGGGCCGTTTTTGCCAAATCTGCGCTTCCGGCATCTCTAACTTGACCAACAAGCGCGCCAGGGCCTGCCCGGTTTGCCTGTCTTCGGCGCGCAATTCGGCAGTTTCGCGGTAAGCGGTTAGGGTTTGACCCCAATGCGTGACAGCCTCGATGTCATTAGTCTGCCAAGCGTCGTACAGCCGCGCCAACAACGGTGCGTCGACCTTGCCTAAACCGTTGTGCAATAAACCACGCAGCCAATCGCCGGTTTGCTCGGCATTGGTTACCCAGCCGTCGTGCACCGCAGTCTCCAGACCCTGTGAATAGCTGTACATCCCAATCGGCAAACTGGGGCTGACCAGTTGCAGCAGCCGCAGCAGGCTTAAATTAGTGACCATGACTATGGTAAGCGCCGGCTTCCGGCTCGAACGGCAGGGTGTCGTGCTCGACGGCTAAACCCAATCCGATCAGCATTTGATCCAGTACATAGTCGGTCAAAAACCGCAATTCGCCGGGCAGGATTTGCAAGGCTACGTGACGATTGCCCAAGTGATAACAAGCGCGGGCAAACAGCAACGGATCGGCGCATTTCACTACCGACAGTGGTTCCGGCGCGGCGTTGATTCGTACCTTGAAACCCTGGCCGTTGGTGAGGATTGCGCCGTGTCTCAGGTTTTGGCCCCTTGGCAGGAACACGCCGACTTGAATACCACCTTGGGTGGTGGCGGGTTGCCGGGATTTCTGCCGGGCCTCGAAGGGGAGGGTGAGGGTGTCGTCTGGGGTTTCTTCGGTTTGGGTGGTTTCGGTGAGTTTTAGCATTGTTTGGTTTGGTTAGATTTTGCTTGTCACGCTGGTTCCCAAGCTCGAGCTTGGGAACGATGTCTCGAAAGCTTTAGCTTTCTTTGAATAATGTGTGTCGCTGTCGCGACGGGTGTTTGGGCGTCGGGTCTCGGCCCGACAGCCGAGTAACTTTTCTTTGCTTGGCCAAAGAAAAGTCACCAAAAGAAAGGCCATCCGGAATTCCGCCTTTATCCTGCGCTTCTCGCTTTTGCCGAGGGTTTTCGGAAGGGCCATCCCTGGCCCTCCGAAAACGAGCGGCATCCCTGCCGCTCCCCTGCGGGCTATTCTCGCCAAAAGCTGCGATGCTCGGGGCGGAATAACGGGACCAAAACCATCCCAAATTCATAAGTAGATCGTAAAAACGTAGAGGCCGGAACTCGCATCGACTTAACTATAATCGACCGAGTCATCCAACAGAACTAAAACCGTAGTTAAAATACCGGTTAACATAAAAGCTGATTTTTCAGTTCGTATCAATTCCTTGTCTAAATAGGTATGGTGAGCAAAATAGTTTCTTGCTAAAAGACAGGATAAGAATGCTTTCAACAAACAATTGCTCCTTTCATCGGCGCATTCAATGTTCATGATTTCACCGATAGGGTCGTTCGATTTTTTTGGTTGAGTATATTGGCCGGCTTTTGTATATTTTCGCCGGTTATCATTTATTTTCTGCTCGAAATAATCAACGACGCTATCAGATATATTTCTTTGTCTAGCAAGTTCTCTTATGTAATCAGTCAACCCTTTTTTATCATTCTCTTCCGAAATATTTTCCTCTCGGTCATAACCCAGCGCGTAACGAAGACAACTTTCGGCTCGTATCGCCAGTAACGAGTAATAATCAAGTGGACGTAATGTTCTAAATTCCAAATTACTTTTTTGTTTTGGGTTACGTTCTAAGTTTTCGTGAAGCTGACGAAATGCATTTAAAAAACTACCAAAAAGATAATTAGCCGATTGCAACCTATCTACCAAATTCTTGAGTATTTGATCTGTTGGAAGTACATATTCATAATGTTTTTTATAAAAAGGCAAATAACGTAAAAAATATCGTTTATCTTCAAAAAACTCATAGGGTAAAACTCTACTTAACTCTGCCCATTCTCGTTCACCAAAAGACGAATAGGCCCATTTATCCAAATAGAAGGCGAGGTCATTATCGTTCAGAATGTAAAGCCATTCCAAAGCAAGCCTAATGTCTTTCTGAAGATAAGGCCAAGCTTGGAGAGTCCATTTACTGTGCTTTTCGTTAGCCCACAACCAACGTTGTGCCAACCTAAGTAATTTTGTTTCGATAGCTTCTTCAAGTATTTCTGCATTGATACCTAAATGCTCAGCTAATTGTTTCGCACCTTTTATTTGTAGATTTTGATCGTCATTGCCACACAAAGCGTCGCGAAACGCGCGGTAATGAGAGAGCCATGTCATCGGCTCAGCCAATCCACCCCAGTGATTAGACTCACTGAGTACATCAGTAGGCTTTATATCGTTTTGCTTAAGTTGTGTAGCGTACCGTATAACGGATTCGGCACGTTCTTCAATATCTGGTGTATTGAGAATAGGCTGAAAATAATCGGCTCTACATACAACGTCAATCAGTGCATAGGCTTGCCAATGAAAAAAATAGTCAGCATAGGGAGTTATTGAGATCGAACGATAGGGATGAACAAATGCGTCTGGTATTGGTGTGGTTCGGTAATTATTTTTACGAAGCAAATCATAACTCGAAGCGGTAGCTTGGAAAAAAGGATGCAAAAACCAAAGCGGGCTTTGATCTTTTTCAACGCACCATTCCGAAGCCCACAAGCAATCTTCAGTATCAAATGCAGGTTTCGTAGAATCTATTTCAGCAGGACATAAAGGGAAATTTTGCCAAGCTAAAAAATACCCAACTGGAAAAACAACTCGGTGTTGGGGTACAAGCCATCCCCACTCTTCTAGCTTTGACAATGGATGGTTTTTCAGAAAATCTTTAAGACCTAGGTCTTCTAACCAGGATACAAACGTACCTTTCGAGCCTTGCTGAATAGTAAGAAGTGGTGGTTTAGCAAACATTTAAATCCTACAAATTATTCAATAACCATTCATACAACGATGGGTTTACTCCCGTTATTCCGCCCCGAGCATCGCAGCTCTTGTGCCCCGTGGGTATTTGGTGAGATTAGCCCGTAGGGGAGCGGCAGGGATGCCGCTCGTTTTCGGAGGGGCTGGGAAGCCCCTTCCGAAAACCCTCGCCGAAAGCAAGACGCGCAGGATTAAGGCGGAATGTCGGGTGGCCTTTTCTTTGGATACTTTCTTTTGGCCACGCAAAAGAAAGTATCGCGGTTGTCGGTCCGCGAACCGACATATAAAACATCCGTCGCGACAGCGACACAAAACCCCAGCAAAGCTATATCCTCATAAAACTGTGAAAAACCTCACACTTCTTCAGCCAGAAAGTTAACAGAGAAAACCCTTCAGTTTCCCTAAATTATCACCGTCCCCGCTAATTACGCCGCCAGTAAAACCACAGCGTAAATGCCTAAGGACACGCTGCCCTTGAATTTTCAGGTAGGCCAATTTTTTACCCGAGAAGCAAGTACAGCGTTAACTCATCCACTCTCGTGTTTAATTTACAAAAGGTGAAGGTCATGAAAACTATCAAAAATCTGTTTCTAATGCTGTCTGTCATTACTGCTTCCATGTTTGGTGCCAGTGCGGCCAATGCGGCGACTTGTTCCGCCGGTTGGGTGAATGTCACCGGTGTTTACGAATATAACGTTAACGGTACGACATACGGTTATATCTACACCGTGCCGGAACACAACGTACTGCCAGCCTATACCAACTATTTCGTCACCTATAACAAAGAGGCTTTGATTCAGGCCAAAATGGCGCTGCAAAACCATCAAACTTACTATTTGTATGGTGACTCAGGCACTGCTGCCTGCCCAACCTCCGGCTCTTATCGCTACTTGGGTACTTTATCCTATCTGTACGAGTACTAATCGCGGCATCCGATCATGCGGAATCTTTGGTCTGGCCCATCCGACCGAGATTCCGCTCTGAGTAACATCAACCTAGGTCAAGATCATGAACAAACTTGTCTCAATACTGGGTGTGGCTAGCGTTTTTGCGAGCGGATATTTTGCCGGTCAGCAATTCCCCGGTCGCGGCGACAGCCATTCAGCGGCGCTGCCGGAGAATACCGCTTCAGTTTCCGCGCCAGTTATCGCGGTCGGCGCTAACAGAAAGCTGGATATGTCGCGGACAAACGTCCCGGTCTCTAAGGAAATTCGGTTGCCCCCTCACGAACAGCAACGGCAGGCGCTCGCTAATGGCTTGTCTCCCGAAGATGAGGTTGCGCGTAGCGAAGCCAATGCCGACTTGATTGCGTCGATGCGAGCCAACCACTTACCGGAAGAGCAGGTCGCTCAATTGGAGCAGACTCTGAAAGATCAAGAGTCCGCCACGCCCGTTCAGCCTGAAGAGCCGGTATCCGAACGAACCAACGCGGAATTGAGCGCCGAGCTACGCGAAAGCCTAAAGCAATCCGGTGCTCCGCCGGAAATCATCAATGCCATGGCTCAGCCACTCGAAGCCGGCGCAACCACCACGGACGAACCGGTTCTACCGCACAAAAACCATATCCCAGGTTCCTAGTTTTAACGGATGGCAAACACTGCCATCGCTTCAGTTGCATACAGTTTGTTTTCGGCAGGGCCACGGATGGCTCTACCGAAAACCCTGACCCTTCTCAAAACAGGAAATACCGCTGCGCCATCGGCAACACCACCGCCGGTTCGCAAGTCAACAACACCCCATCCGCCTTGACCTGATAAGTCTGCGGGCACACCTCCATCACCGGCTTGTAGTCGTTCAATTTCATATCCGCCTTACCGATGTTGCGAGTATTGCGCACCGTGCCGACCCGTTTCTGCAAGCCCAATTGCCCGGCAACACCCGCCGATACCGCCGCTTGCGGCAAAAAGATCATCGAGGTGTTGGCGGCGGTGCGGCCGAAGCTGCCGAACATCGGCCGGTAATGCACTGGCTGAGGGGTGGGGATGGAGGCGTTGGCGTCGCCCATCGGCGCGGCGGCGATCAGGCCGCCTTTGATCACCAGGCTGGGTTTGACGCCGAAGAAGGCCGGTTGCCACAACACCAGGTCAGCCAGTTTGCCGGCTTCGATGGAGCCCACTTCGTGGCTGATGCCGTGGCTGATGGCCGGATTGATGGTGTATTTGGCAATGTAGCGTTTGATGCGCAGGTTGTCGCTGCTGGCCGGGTCGCCGGTCAGTGCGCCGCGTTGTGCCTTCATTTTGTGCGCGGTCTGCCAGGTGCGGATCACCACTTCGCCGACTCGACCCATGGCTTGCGAGTCCGAGGAAATCATCGAAAACGCGCCCAGGTCGTGCAGGATGTCTTCGGCAGCAATGGTTTCGCGGCGGATGCGCGATTCGGCGAAAGCCACGTCTTCCGGGATGCTCGGATCAAGATGATGGCAGACCATCAACATATCCAGATGTTCGTCGACGGTGTTGACCGTGTACGGCCGAGTCGGGTTGGTGGACGACGGCAGCACATTGCCCAAGCCGCAAGCCTTGATGATGTCCGGGGCATGGCCGCCGCCGGCACCTTCGGTGTGGTAGGTATGGATAGTGCGGCCCTTGAAGGCGGCGAAAGTGTCTTCGACAAAGCCCGATTCGTTCAAGGTGTCGGTATGGATCGCGACCTGCACGTCGTAATCCTCGGCCACGCCCAGGCAGCAATCAATCGATGCCGGCGTGGTGCCCCAGTCTTCGTGCAGTTTCAGGCCCATGGCCCCTGCTTTGATTTGTTCTGCCAAAGCGCTAGGCAGGCTGGCGTTGCCCTTGCCGAGCAAGCCAAAGTTCATCGGCAAACCGTCCAGCGCTTTCAGCATTTGCTGGATATGCCACGGCCCCGGCGTGCAGGTGGTGGCGTTGGTGCCGGTGGCGGGGCCGGTGCCGCCGCCGATCATGGTGGTAACGCCGGAACACAGCGCTTCCTCGATCTGCTGCGGACAAATGAAATGGATGTGGGCGTCGATGCCACCGGCAGTCAGAATCTGGCCTTCGCCGGCGATGACTTCGGTGCCGGGGCCGACGATGATGTCCACGCCGGGCTGCACATCCGGGTTGCCGGCCTTGCCGATTTTGAAGATGCGGCCGTCCTTGACGCCGACGTCGGCCTTGACGATGCCCCAATAATCGATGATCAATGCGTTGGTAATCACCAAATCCACCGCGTGGTCGTTGCCGAACTGGCTTTGGCCCATGCCGTCGCGGATCACCTTGCCGCCGCCGAATTTCACCTCGTCGCCGTAGATGGTGTAATCGGCTTCCACCTCTAAAATCAAATCGGTATCGGCCAACCGTAAGCGGTCGCCAGTGGTGGGGCCGAACATGTCGGCGTAAGCGGATCTGCTGATTTTGCTCATGCGTTTGTCTCCAATGCGCCCATCACCTCGCCGCGAAAGCCGTAGACCTCGCGCTTGCCGGCAAACTCGACCAATTGCACCTCGCGCTGCTGGCCCGGCTCGAACCGCACCGCCGTGCCGGCCGGGATGTCCAACCTAAAGCCGCGCGCCGCTTCTCGGTCGAAATGCAAGGCCGGGTTGGTTTCGTAAAAATGATAGTGCGATCCAACTTGTATTGGCCGATCGCCGCTGTTGGCGACAAGGACTTTGACGGTGGCGCGGCCGGCGTTGAGTTCGATGTCGCCGTCGGCAGGGAAGATTTCTCCAGGAATCATGCTTTGCTCCTATACGATGGGGTCGTGTACGGTGACTAATTTGGTGCCATCCGGGAAGGTCGCCTCCACCTGCACCTCGGTCAAAATCTCGGCGATGCCGTCCATCACATCGTCGATGCTTAATAACGTTCGACCATAAGCCATCAACTCGGCCACGGTCTGGCCGTCGCGGGCGCCTTCCATAATGGCGGCAGAGATATAGGCCACGGCTTCCGGGTAGTTAAGTTTCAAACCTCTGGCTTTGCGGCGCTCGGCGAGGAGGGCGGCAGTGAAGAGGAGGAGTTTGTCTTTTTCTCTTGGAGTTAATTGCATGGCGTTTGTCTTGTTTTGTGTCGCTGCCGCGACGGTTGTTTTTAATGTCGGGTCTCGGCCCGACAGCCGAGGTACTTTTCTTTGGACGGCCAAAGAAAAGTACCCAAAAGAAAGGCCGCCCCATGCCGCTTTTATCCCGCGCTCCGAAGGGTTTGAACGGGGTTTTCGGAAGGGCTATCCCTAGCCCTCCGAAAACGAGCGGCATCCCTGCCGCTCCCCTGCGGGCAAATCCGCTCAAACCCTCCGGTGCTCGGCGCGGCATTAGGGGAGAAAACCGTCCGTGAAATACAAATCACGGGTTATAAAATGAGTCATCAGGCCAGTAATATGCGGTTTTTCCACAAGGATTTACAATTCGACCATTAATTACTGGTAATTGATGTAAATCTCTTGTCCATTTACCTGAAATTCCATTTAGCAATGCGTATGCGGAAATAACAGCATCCCATTCATGATCGTTATTTGTTTTAATAGGTATGCCAATTTCTTTTGACAAGAATAAATCCATGTTTAAATAATTGGATTTATAATCATATTTTATTTTGGTTAAAGCGTAATAAAGAACTTTTGGATGGGTTTCCGATAAGATTAAGTTCCTTTTGTTTTTCAAAACTTCAATAAGGACCGACATACCATTTCTACCCATTGATCCAGATAGAGTGTTTGGCGACATTACACTATTTCTTACCTCGGGATATTTTTTACGAAGCCAGATATCTGCTGGCCTCCACCCGCTATCGCCGGTACACCAGCAGGACAATGTATCTACTCCAAGGCCAATAACGTCCTCATTGGAAATTTGGGACAAAATAGATTCGGCCGTATCTAATGTTTTTATTTCGATCTCTGTTGCGACATTGTCTTGTATTCTTAATAAAGCAAAACCATTCGAATTATTTCCGCCTGGGTCATAACCAATAATCGTTCCATTAATTTTTGACATAACTATTGTTTCATCTAGGTCCTTAGGATGTAATCAACGAAGCGAAACGTATCGTTCGCGACAGATGCGCCTCCTATCGTCGGCAGCATCCTACAATAGAGCATGAAACTCAAACTACAAAATCATCCAAAAACCTTTGTTCGCGCCACGGGTTTAACACCGTATGCCGCGCCGAGCACCGAAGGGTTTGGACGGATCAGCCCGCAGGGGAGCGGCAGGGATGCCGCTCGTTTTCGGAGGGCTATGGATAGCCCTTCCGAAAACCCCGTTCAAACCCTTCGGAGCGCAGGATACAAGCGGCATGGGGTGGCCTTTTCTTTGGATATTTTCTTTTGGCCAAGCAAAAGAAAGTATCGCGGCTGTCGGGCCGAGACCCGACTTTAAAACAACCGTCGCGTTAGCGACACTAAGCCCCTCACCCCAACCCTCTCCCGGAGGGCGAGGGAGTTAAGCCCCCGAGCAAAATCAAAATCTCATGTCGCCCAAATCCTCGGCGCACAAACCTCCTTCCCAACAACATCCCCTCTCACCAACCCCCAAACCCTCTCAAAAAACCCCTTCAACAAATCCGCCCTACGATCCAAGCCTCGACAAATCAACAAACCCTCAATCAAAGTGACCCCGCGATTCGGCTTCTCGCCAATCAATGCTTGTACCGCCTCCAAATGCAAAGGTGTTGCCGGATACACAAACATCGTCCCGCACGCCGAATGCCCGGCCAGACCCCAACGAGCTTGAAAGGCTTGCGCGTCCAGATGCTGGCGTTCCAGGTAGAACAAGCGGCCGTCGCGTTGGATGCGCCAGTTCAGTTCGGCGTGGCCGTCACTGAAGCCTTCGCCGGCGGCGGGGCGGCCGAGGGCGGTGATTTCCCAGCCGACGAAGCGAGACTGTTCGGCTAGCTCGATATGCATATTGGCACTTAGGCGGGCTCCGTCGTAGACGATGGTTTCCTGCGGCAGCCATTCCAGGCTGGCGCCGTTAGCGACGGTTAAATTCACCGTTTGCCGGCCTTCGCCGCCGCCGCTGCGGTAAAACTTACCGGCGGCGGGCGTGGTGATCAGGGCCTGGGCGGCGGTGTTGGCATTGGTGTTGATCGTCAAACGGTCGCCGGCCACCACGCCGCCGGGCGGGTGCAGCAGGTAGACATGGCAGATTTCGCCTTCCGGATAAAACGGTCGCTGCACGGTCAACGGGCCGCGATGGCTGCGGTTGACCAGGGCGGTTTTGTCGCCGCGTTGGCTAAAGCCCAGCGTTAATTCGGCTTCCCACGCCGTGGTATCGGTTGAGGCAGCGGGATGGGCTGAAGCAGCGCAATTGGCGGGCATGGTGCTCTTGGGTTACAAGTGTTTGGTCTTAGGCGCGATGGCAGATTTCTCCGACAAAGGCGGATGCTGCGCTTTGTTAGCGTGCCGCTGCCGGGCGATGTGCAATATAACCGGGCCGAACACGAATCCCAAAATTAAAACGCTGATCAGTAGGGTCGGTAGATCCGGTACTTCAAACAAAGGATGCAAGGCGGCGCGGGTCAATTGCGGCAGGTTGCCGCCGTCCAGCATGGCTTCGTAACTGCTATGTGCCTCGCTGCGCACTGACCACACCAATAATAAAGCACCCGCGGCCAGTAAAAGTTGTTCGGATTTCATCTTCGATTCTCCCTGATCCTGCGTTGAATTAACTTGATGGGCTGCGCCCGCTTTGAAAATCCCCCTGACCCCCTTTTTAAAAGGGGGAATTGGGTTACACCGTCAAATATCGTTTCACCATATCGTCCGCCAATTCCTCCATTGCCCCCACCGCCACATGCCTACCCCGGTCCATGATGCAAAACTGATTGGCCACCTTGCGAGCAAACGGCAGTTTTTGTTCGACCAGCAACACCGTCACGCCCAGTTCTTTATGGATACGGTCGATGGCTTGGTGAATCTCGCCGGTTTCCGGTTTGGGGCTTGGCGTGGGCACGCCGCGCGACTTGTTCAGGCGAATAATCACGTCGCCGATTTCGCTGACGATGTTGGGCTGGATGCCTTCGGTGGGTTCGTCCAGAATCAATAGCCGTGGATTCAATACCAAGGCCCGGCCGATGGCCAATTGTTGTTGCTGGCCGCCGGACAAGTCGCCGCCGCGGCGTTTCAGCATTTGTTTCAGTACCGGGAAGATTTCGAAAATGCTGTCCGGGACTTTTTTGATGCCGTGTTTGTGGGCGGCGCGCAGGCCGGTTTTCAGGTTTTCTTCCACGGTCAGCAGCGGAAAGATTTCCCGGCCCTGCGGCACGTAGCCGATGCCCAGTTCGGCGCGGGATTCGGCCTTGGCTTTGGCCAGTTCCACGCCGTCGAATTGAATGCTGCCGTCGGCCACCGGCAGCAGGCCCATGATGGCTTTCAGCAGCGTGGTTTTGCCGACACCGTTGCGGCCCATCAGGCAGACGCAGGCGCCGGCCGGTACGCGCAAATCCAGGTCCCACAGAGTGTGGCTGGCGCCGTAGTATTGTTGCAATGCGCTGATATTTAACATCATCCCCCCAGGTAAACTTGTATGACGCGCGGATCGTTTTGCACTTCGTCCATCGTGCCTTCAGTGAGCACCGAGCCCTCGTGCAGCACCGTGACTTTACGGGCAATACTGCGGACAAATTCCATGTCATGTTCGACAACAACGATGGAGTGTTTGCCTTGCAACGACAACAGCAGCTCGGCGGTGCGCTCGACTTCCTGATGAGTCATGCCGGCGATGGGTTCGTCGACGAGCATCACTTTTGGGTCCTGCATCAGCAGCATGCCGATCTCCAACCACTGCTTCTGACCGTGCGATAAGGCGCCGGCCAGTTGCCGTTGCTGAGCGGGCAGGGCGATGGTTTGCAGCACATCATGAATGCGGTCGCGTTGCTCGCTGTTGAGTTTATGAAATAGAGTCGACCAGGTGCGTTTATCGGTTTTTAAGGCCAGTTCCAGGTTTTCGAACACGGTCAAGGCGTCAAACACGCTGGGCTTTTGAAACTTGCGGCAGATGCCGGCCTGGGCGATGGCCGGTTCGTCCAATTCCAGCAAATCGATGGTCTGCCCGAAGAATACCGAGCCGCTGTCGGGCTTGGTTTTGCCGGTGATGACGTCCATCAGCGTGGTTTTGCCGGCGCCGTTGGGCCCGATCAGGCAGCGCAATTCGCCGTCGTCGATGTACAGCGATAGGTGGTTCAGCGCCCGGAATCCGTCGAAGCTGACGCTGACGTCTTCCATGTATAGAATCGGGCCGTGGCGGGCGTCGACTTCGCCGTCCAGCGGCAGGCTGGCGCCGCCTTCAGTGGTAGTTGCAGCCGAGATCATCATGCCGGTTGTCCTCCGGTAGTGTTAAGGGTGGATTCGGGTTTAGGTTTGGCGCGGCGGCGCAGCAGGCCGACGATGCCGTCGGGCATTAACAAGGTCACCAGAATAAAGGCGCCGCCCAGGCAAAACAGCCAGGCGTCCGGCATCAGCCCGGTCAATACGGTTTTGGCATAGTTGACCAGCACCGCGCCGATTATGGGGCCGTACAGGGTGCCGCGACCGCCGACCGCGACCCAGATGACGATTTCCAACGAATTGAGCGGCGAGAATTCGCTAGGGTTGATGATGCCGACCTGCGGCACGTACAGGGCGCCCGCCAGTCCAGCGAGCATGGCCGCGAACACGAATACCCATAGTTTGAACAATTCCACCCGGTAACCGAGAAAACGCACCCGCGATTCTTGGTCGCGAACCGCCGTGACCACCCGGCCCAACTTGCTATTCACGATCCAGCGGCACAGCAACAGAGCGCCGATCAGGCTGAGGCCGGTCATTAATAATAAGACGGAGCGGACCGCTTCGGATTGGATGTTGAAGCCGAGAATATCCTTGAAATCGGTGAGGCCGTTGTTGCCGCCGAAGCCCATTTCGTTGCGGAAGAAGGCCAACAACAAAGCGTAGGTCAGGGCTTGGGTAATGATGGACAAATACACACCAGTGACTCGCGAACGAAACGCTAGCCAGCCGAATACGAAGGCCAGCAAGCCCGGCGCCAGCAGCACCATCAACATCGCGAAACCGAAATTCTCGAAGCCGTACCAATACCAGGGCAGCTCGGTCCAGTTCAGGAACACCATGAAGTCCGGCAGCTCGGCGTTGCCGTACACGCCGCGCGTGCCGATCTGCCGCATCAGATACATACCCATCGCATAGCCGCCCAAGGCGAAGAATGCGCCTTGGCCGAGGACCAGAATCCCGGCGTAGCCCCAGACCATGTCCAGCGACAGGCCGAGCAGGGCAAAGGTCAGGTATTTGCCGATTAGGGAGACTGAGTAGGCGGAGAAGTGCAGGGCAGAGTCTTCGGGGAAGATTAGATTACACAGGGGGATTAAGAGGGTTACCGAGGCTAACGTGGTTAGGACGGTGGTGTAGGTTTTGTCTTGGCTTAGGTTGATTAGTTTCATACCGTCTTCCGTTTTAGTGTGTCGCTATCGCGACGGTTTTTTTAATGCCGGTTCGCGGACCGGCGACCGCGATACTTTTCTTTGCTTGTCCAAAGAAAAGTATCCAAAAGAAACGACACCCGGATGCCGCTTATATCCTGCGCGCCGAAGTTTTTATCGAGGGTCGGCAGAAGGGGCTTCCCAGCCCCTCCGCCGACGTGCGGCATCCATGCCGCACCCCTTCGGGCAATTCTCGATAAAAACTCCGGTGCTCGGCGCGGCATACGGGGTTGAAACCATCAGCCTCCAGAAATAGCGTAGGGTGGGCAACTTTGCCCACCGTTGGCGGTTGGTTCCGCGTGGGCACTCAATCGTGCCCACCCTACGACTACCGAAAAGATAAAACGTAAAAAAGTCAAGGGTGGAAACATTTCCAGCCTGTTTTGTATTAGTCACTGCCTTCATAATTTTTACAAATTCAATGCGAAGCTCTTCACATACGCTGTCGTGATAATTAAAAGCATTCTTTGTATCGGTATTAAACGGCTTTAATCCCGCATGAGAGGTCGCTGAGATAAATTGCTTGTTAACGCCTAGCCTCGCAAACTGCCAACGGATTCTTTGAAAAATTGTAGGAATTTGATCATGTCAAAAAACTTCATACTTAAATTGTTAATAGTGGCTCCACCAGTTATTCATGCAATTACTGAATTGTTGAAAGCTATCCATACATTTATGGGTTAAACAAAATGACAATCTTTATTTTCAGTAAGTTTACAAACCTGCCATTTCCGTCAGACGGTAACGGTGGGACGTTTTTGTCCCCCTCTGCCGCGCCGAGCACCGGAGGGTTTGAACGGAATAGCCCGATAGGGGCGTCGCATGGATGCGGCGCGTTGCATGCAGGGGCTGGGAAGCCCCTTCAGGCAACCCCGTTCAAACCCGAGGAGCGCAGGAAGCAAGCGGCGGCGGGGTGGCCTTTTCTTTGGATACTTTCTTTTGGCCAAGCAAAAGAAAGTATCTCGGCTGTCGGGCCGAGACCCGACTTCAAAAACCACCGTCGCGTTAGCGACACCAACCAAATCCAAGCCCCAATCGCCGCAGCGCGGCAGGTTTGGGTTCCCACGCAGCGCATGGGAACCAGCAAACCCGGTCGGCAGTGACACAAAAATCAAGATTCCGCTGCCCTTCCTTTCTGCGGAAACAACCCCCTCGGTTTCTTCTGAATAAACAAAATAATAAACACCAACACCAAAATCTTCGCCAACACCGCCCCGGCATAAGGTTCTAACACCTTATTGGCAATCCCCAACGAGAACCCGGCGACCAACGTTCCGAACAAATTACCGACCCCGCCGAACACCACCACCATGAACGAATCCACAATATAGGCCTGGCCCAAGTTAGGCCCAACATTGGTGATCTGGCTCAAGGCCACGCCGGCTACGCCAGCAATGCCGGAACCCAAGCCAAACGTCATCGCATCGACTCTAGCAGTAGGAATACCCATTGCCCTGGCCATACCGCGATTTTGGGCGACGGCACGAACTTCCAAACCCAGTTTGGTACGTTTCAAAATTTGCAGCAGCGCGGTAAACACCAGCAGGCAGAAGATCAGGATGTAAAAGCGGTTCCAGGTCAGCGATAAAAAGTCGTTGATTTGCCAGGAGCCGCTCATCCAGTCCGGCGTGGCGACGCTGCGGTTCAGCGGCGAGAAGATCGAACGCACGGCTTGTTGCAGGAATAAACTCACACCAAAAGTCGCCAACAAAGTCTCCAGCGGCCGTCCGTACAGGAAGCGGATGATGCCTCGTTCGATGGCGATGCCGACCAAGGCGGCGACCAAGAAGGCCATCGGTATCGACAGAATCAACGCGGTGCCCAGGTTGTTGGGCATGATTTGTTGCATCACGTAAGTGGTATACGCCCCCAGCATCATCAGTTCGCCATGGGCCATGTTGATGACACCCATCACGCCAAACGTAATCGCCAAACCAATCGCAGACAACACCAGCACCGCGCCCAAGCTCAAGCCAAAGAACACGGTTTCGGCGGCAGCGTAGGCTTGCATGCGTTCGCGGATTTTAATCAGGGCCGCTTCGGCCAGGTTGCGCACGTCGCTGTCGGTTTCCAGGAAATTGCCGTCGGCATCCTTATCGATAATGGCTTGCAACTTGTTGACGACATCCTGGCTGTCCAAATCTTTTAACGCGCCGATAGCGGCGATGCGTTGGTCTTTTTCCGGGCTGTTAATGTCTTGCAATAACAGCATTTTGTTGATGGCGGTTTTGATCTCGGCGTCGGTTTCGGTTGCCAGATGATCGCGCAGCAAAATTACCGCTTTGTCGTCTATATCATTGGCCAATGCTTGTACCGCGATCAGGCGCAGCACCGGGTCGGTATCGTTTAATTGCAATTGGGCGATGGTTTTGCGCAGCACGCCGCGCAGTTTGTTATTTAAATTGATTTTGCCTATCGCGCCGCGCTCAACTTCTGCTAATACCGAGCCGCTGAGCGGATCACTGAGTTGGTAACCGGCCGGGCTTTCCTGCGCAAACACCAATTTGCCTTCGGCTTTGAAGTCGAACAGTTTGCCGTCTTGCAGGGCTTGCAGTAGTTTCAGGTTATTGCTGTCGCTGCCCAGAGTTGCGATGGCTTGTTCGCGTTCGGTCATGCTGCCGGTGCGCAGTTGCTCCAAGGCGCTGCCGGCGTCTTGGGCCAGGGCGGGTTGTGCGGCGAGGAATATCATCGCCAACAAGCAGCCGGCAAGTTTTGGAAGCCGTTTAAAAACGCCGCCGGTTGTCAATCCGGCCTGAGTAGAATGTTTAGTCATCATGCTCATTAAGCTGTCCTTGGGGGAACGGTTGGCCGGGCGCGAGCCGGGCGGCGTTTTTAAACGGGTTCTGAAACGGGGTGCGTGCATCGTCTGTCCTCTTTTGGGGGGCGAGGCCCACGGCATCCTGCCGTGAACCTCGCGGGTAACATCCGCTGTTAATAGTTCTGTCCTGAACACTTTTTGGTTTTAGTGTTGTAGTTGCCGCAGCTGATAGGCGCGGTCCAGTCGGCGATGATCGGTTTGCTGTCCGGCAGGAAGTCCGACCAGGCGTCGCCATCGACCAGTTTGTTGGTTTGCCAGACGGTGACGAATTGGCCGTCGTCTTGAATTTCGCCGATCAACACCGGTTTGCTGATGTGATGGTTAGGCAGCATTTTCGACATACCGCCGGTCAGGTTGGGGTACTCGACGCCAATCAGCGCTTTTTGTACCGCGTCGGAATCCGTGGTGCCGGCTTTCTCGACTGCTTTCACCCACATGTTGAAACCGATGTAGTGCGCTTCCATCGGGTCGTTGGTCACCCGTTTTGGATTCTTGATGTAGTCCTTCCACTGTTGGATAAAGGCCGCATTTTTGGTGGTATCAACGCTCATGAAGTAGTTCCAGGCCGCCAAATGACCGACCAGCGGTTTGGTGTCCATGCCGGAGAGTTCTTCCTCGCCCACCGAGAAGGCGATGACCGGGATTTTTTCGGCGGAAATGCCTTGGTTGCCCAGTTCTTTATAGAACGGGATGTTGGCGTCGCCGTTGATGGTGGAAACGACAGCGGTTTTCTTGCCGGCCGAGCCGAATTTCTTGATGTCGGCGACGATGCTTTGCCAATCGGAATGGCCGAATGGGGTGTAGTTGATCATGATGTCCGCCGGTTTAACGCCTTTGGATTTCAGATACGCTTCCAGGATTTTGTTGGTGGTGCGCGGATAGACGTAATCGGTACCGGCCAACACCCAACGTTGTACTTTCAGGTCGTTCATTAGGTAGTCGACCGCTGGGATCGCTTGCTGGTTAGGCGCGGCGCCGGTGTAAAACACGTTTTTGGAAGACTCTTCGCCTTCGTATTGCACTGGGTAAAACAGGATGCTGTTCAACTCTTCAATGACCGGTAACACCGATTTTCTGGAAACGGACGTCCAGCAACCGAAGATGGACGCGACTTTGTCCTTGGTGATCAGCTCGCGGGCTTTTTCCGCAAACAGCGGCCAGTTAGAGGCCGGGTCAACCACCACCGCTTCCAGCTTTTTGCCCAGCAAACCGCCTTTTTTGTTTTGCTCGTCGATCAGCATCAGCATGGTGTCTTTCAGCGTGGTTTCGCTGATGGCCATCGTGCCGGACAGGGAGTGCAGCACGCCGACTTTAATGGTGTCTTCGGCGCGGGCAGAGGTGGCGGCGCCGAATAGCGCGGCGGACAAGGCCGTGACAGTCGCCAGTTTACGGAAGGAATTGCTCAGTAGTTTCATCGTTATAATCCTATGTCGAGAATAAATCGTGGGTGAATCAACAGCCCGTTTTTCGTAGGGAGGGCATGCAATGCCCACGCTTGAAGGCTCCGCGTGGGCACCTATTCGGTGCCCACCCTACGGTTTGTCACGTTGGCGTAAATTTGCGTACCCAACCGTCGTTAAATTTGCCATTGAAAGCCGACCATGACCTGGCTGGCGTTCTCGCCGCTGGCGGTGGATTTGTAGTTCAAGCCTTTGGTCAACAAATCGCCGTATTGGTAGCTGGCGAAAATCTTGGCGTTGTGGCCGTCGATGATGTAATTGACGCCGCCTTCGTAAACCTCGCGGTTGGGGCTGTTATCCGGCGACACGTTGACGTAACGCAAATACGGTTGGAATTGGCCGATGCCGATTTTTTGCGGGAATAGATACATGCCGCTGACATCATAGGCGTTGCCTTCGAACATCGAGAATTGAGCCGGCGCGCCGACACTGCCTTCCGCGTCGCGGATAGTTTGGCTATACGGGCCGGTGATGCCGTAGTTTTTGTACTCGCCGTTGAGGGTAACCACGCCGCCGCCCGGCAATACTTTTTCCATCAACACGTCGGCGGTGGTGCCGCGGAAGCTGCCGGGCGAACCCAGCGCACCGGCGCCGTCTTCCTGGTATTGGTTGGCTACGCCGACAGTCAGAATGTCGCCGCCCTTGCCGTAGTAAGTGCCGGAGGTGTAGTAGCCGGGGTTCTTCTCGACGTCCCAGAAGTTGTAGGCAAAGCGTTGCGCATACAGAATGTTGTCGTCGACGTTGGCGCCGCCACGCAGGCCGCGGAAGAAACCGGCTGCATATTGGAAGCGGCCGTCGAATACCGCGCCCCAGAAGGTGGCACCGTCGTCGCGGCCAAAAGAGCCGGCGGATGTGCCGTCGGATTTGATGACCAAGTTATAGTCGGACGGCTCGAACGGCGTGCCGGCGGAGAAGATGTTATACACCGCGCTGTAGAATGGACCGTTCATCTCGCGGCGTTCCGCAGGGACCAGCATCCGGCCTACCCATAAATTGGCGTAGGGCGTGACTTCGAATTTGCCGATGGCGTCCAGCACCCGCACTTCGCCGCCGTTGCCGCAGGTTTGGCAGTCGGTGTTGAACTCGACTTTCAGATATTTATGAATCTGGCCGTTGATGTATAAACGGATGTTGTCCAGATTGAAATCGTTGCTCCATTTGTCGGCGTTCGCGCCGACCGAGCCTTCTTGGGCGCGAAAGCTGGTTCTTAAACCGGCACCGACGCTGACCCATTTGGTGTCGTCGATTTTAAACGTCGCGCCTGCCTGCGCTTCGGGCGCCTGTCCCAGGGCGATGGCGCCCAGGGCTGCCCCGCTTAGCAAGCCGATGGCCCGGCCGCTTAGTTTTTGTGGGTTAAAACCAGTCATTTGCATTCCCCTCTATCTGGATTAAACAAGCCATTGCCGCTGGCCATGGCGATTGAAAACGTCGGGGAGATTGTTGAATTTTGCCGGCAGCGCCACAATCGGGTAAATGACTCATCAGTCATTTGACGTATGGCTGGCAAATAAGGGTTTCCGTAGAGTGCAGCTTAACTTGGGAGATTGACGATGATGAAAATAACATCCGCTAGAGGTCTTTTTTTGCTGCTGGGTCTATTGGGTTTCGTGCCATGCCAGCCGACGCTGGCAGCGCCGACGGCCGACGCCGTTAAACCGCTGCAGGCTATTGAGTTTGGATTGGCGCCAGACAATTTGCAGCAGTTCGCCACGCCGATTGACGTTGCGGCAATCGCCGAACGTGTCCGCGCCAATTTAACCGAGTGGGAATTTCCACTCGCCGGCAAAGGCCCTTACAGCCATAGTTTGCAGGCCAAGCTCGGCAAGATAGCCCGCCGGGAAACGCCGGTGGGTTTTTCGTTTTCGTCTGGCAATTCCGACCCGCGCGCGACCGATTTCCAAAAAGCCGACGTGTTGCCGATTACCTGCACATTGCGCGATGCCGGCAATCAAGCGGTGTTGGTGGAACGCGAGTCGACGTTTAGCGCGCATGCTTTGGATAAGGATGTTCTGCCGGCGCGCATCGTCGATAAACTGGTCGATCAGATTGGTACGGCTTGTTTGGATGTGTTGGAACATGCACCGCAGCCGAAGCAAGCTGGTCGAGTGAAAACCGAGTTATTCAAACCGAAGTGGATGCCGGATGTGCGGGTGGAGGTTAGGGAGGTGCCGGGTGCTGTTGATGCGAACGGCGTGGCGCAGCCTGCCGCTGTCGGTGACGAGCCGAAGAAGGAGATTATTATTCATAACCAGGGGACGCCGGTGATATTTCAGTTTGGGTATGAGAGGAAGTGATGGATTGTCATGCTCGCAGGGATGCGGGCATCCAGGAGCCAGGGATGGTGGATGGGGCATTTGTGTTAAAGGAGTTGCTAAGCGATATTCGGGGTAGGTTCCTTCTCCTTCAGTACCTACAGGGCATAAAGGAGAAGGTTAGGATTGGGGGGTGAGAGGGTGTCGCTGGCGCGACGGCTGATTTGAAGTCGGGTCTCGGCCCGACAGCCGAGATACTTTCTTTTGCTTGGCCAAAAGAAAGTATCCAAAGAAAAGGCCACCCGGAATTCCGCCTTAATCCTGCGCGTCTCGCTTTTGGCGAGGGTTTTCGGAAGGGCCATCCCTGGCCCTCCGAAAACGAGCGGCATCCTTGCCGCTCCCCTGCGGGCTATTCTCGCCAAAAGCTGCGATGCTCGGGGCGGAATAACGGGAGAAAACCCGGAACGGGATTGGGAGTGATTGGATGATTTTGTATGTTTGATAGTGTGTAGTGATGTAGGATGGTGGAAAAAAATTACTTAATCTTTACGTTTTCATCAATCGCGACTGAATATGCAAGATAGACTCTTAAAGTACTCATTTTTAATTGTATTTTTAATTTTCTTAATGTATCTGGCTGTTTTAATTTTATTGACATGGCCCATATCTGAGTTGTCAATTGGTAAGTCTGGAGTTTTTGGAGATAGCTTTGGTGCTCTTACCGCTCTTTTTACTGGATTGGCTTTCGCGGGTACTTTAAGAACGATTCAAATGCAAAATGAAGAGTTAAGGCTTCAGAGACAAGAAATTCAACAAAATAGATATGAATTTGAAAGAACCGCATCTGCTCAAGAAAAAACAGTTCGCCTGACGGCAATTACAATACTGATTGCTGAATATGATTCAAAACATGATTTTAATAAAGAAAAAATAATGAGGCTAAATCAGCAGTTATTGTCAGGAATAACTACAGAGGCTATAAGAATGACTTATTCAAATGAGTTAAATCATTTGGAACAAGAAAATGAATCAATATCCAATAAAAAACTAATTTTAGTTAAAGAGCTAGAAACTATCGTTTTAGGAACGCAGTAACGTAGGGTGGGCACACGCTTTTCGTGCCCACGCGAGAACACCACAAACCCGAATTAAACGCCAAAAATTAACGCCTCAAATTAATGTCCCGTTACCGCAGCCCGCAAAATCCCGGTGCAACGTATTTTTTCACGGTGGTGGCGTATCGGCGGCAAGCGATTTTGTGCGATGAACCGGTGCGGGAGGCTTTGCGCAAGGCGATTTCAATCACCCGCGCCAAACGGCCGTTTACCATAGACGCCTGGGTGTTGTTGCCGGACCATTTGCACTGCATTTGGACATTGCCCGGTTGAAGATGGGGATTATGCAACCCGTTGGAGCGTGATCAAACGGCAGGTGAGCATGGCTTGTGGCGAAGCGTATCGGCGGGCCGAATGGATCAATGTGTCGAAACAAAAGCATCTGGAATCGACATTGTGGCAACGCCGGTATTGGGAGCATCAAATACGCGATGAAATCGATTTTGCCCGGCATATGGATTACGTCCATTTCAACCCGGTGAAACACGGATATTGCCGGCAAGTCAGCGAGTGGCCTTATTCGACGTTTCATCGTTACGTTAAGGAGGGTGTTTATTCGAGGGATTGGGGTGATGGCGTTGATATTACGGTTGCGGGGGAATGAAAGGTTTGTCCGCGTGGGCACATAAACCGTGCCCACCCTACGAAATCCGCACATTTAGCCATTTCAGCCATGTAGGCCGGAATAAGCGTTAGCGTTTCCGGCAAACGTTGAACGCCAGAAACGCCTAGCGGCTATTCTGGCCTACGAATTGGTTTCCTTGATTGGACCCAATCCGTTTTGATAGTGCGATGGTTTTGTCCCGTATGCCGCGCCGAGCACCGGAGCTTTTGAACGGACCAGCCCGTAGGGGCGATGCAGGGATGCATCGCGTTGCCGAAGGGGCAGGAAGCCCCTTTCGGCAACCCCGTTCAAAAGCGAGGAGCGCAGGGTATCAGCGGCATCCGGGTGGCTTTTCTTTTGGTGACTTTTCTTTGGCCAAACAAAGAAAAGTCACTCGGCCGTCGGGCCGAGACCCGACTTCAAATAAACCCCGTCGCGGCAGCGACACAACTATGAAGCCAATTCACCAAAACATCACCAAAATCCGCCGCGACTACAACGCCCTGGTTGCCAACGAAACCCTGGAAGACTACGCACTTCGCTACGCGCCGCGCAGCTTCCGGAAATGGAGCGAGTTTCAGGTCGCCAACACCGCCTTTGGTTCGACCTCGTTTCTGGTGCTGGAAGCCATCGGCGGCTTTTTGTCTATCAACTACGGCTTTACCAACGCCTGCTGGGCGATTTTGATCGTCGGCATCGTAATTTTTATCACCAGTCTGCCGATCAGTTATTACGCCGCCCGCTACCATATCGACATCGATTTACTGACCCGAGCCGCCGGTTTCGGTTATATCGGCTCCACCGTTACCTCACTGATTTATGCCTCGTTTACCTTCACGTTATTTGCGCTGGAGGCCTCGATCATGTCGCTGGCGATTGAATTATATTTTGAGATTCCGCTGGCGCTGGCGCATGTGGTTAGCGCAGTTATCGTGGTGCCGCTGGTGACCTTTGGGATTACCACCATCAGCCGAATGCAGTTATGGACGCAGCCGGTGTGGTTGGCGCTATTGATTGCGCCTTATATCGCCGTGGCCCATGCCGAGCCGGAAGCGCTAATGACTTTGCAGGCGTATTTCTGGATCGCCGGCAGTGGGGAAGGCTTCGATTGGCTGTTGTTCGGCACCGCGACTACCGTGGCATTTTCGATGGTGGCGCAAATCGGCGAGCAGGTGGATTTTCTACGTTTCATGCCGGATAAAACCAAGGCTAACCGATTTAAGTGGTGGGCAGCGATGCTGGCGGCTGGGCCGGGCTGGGTCGTGTTTGGGGTGATTAGGCAAATAGCGGGTGCTTTGTTGGCGCATTTGGCAATACGTCACGGCATCAGTCCCCAGCATGCCCACGAACCGACGCAAATGTATCTGGTGGCTTATAACGAGCTGTTTGAGAATCCGCAATGGGCCTTGGCGACCACGACCTTGTTCGTGGTGCTCAGCCAGATCAAGATCAACGTTACCAATGCTTATGCCGGCTCGCTGGCCTGGTCGAACTTTTTTTCACGCTTGACGCATAGCCATCCGGGCCGGGTGGTGTGGTTGCTGTTTAATGTACTGATCGCGTTGTTGTTGATGGAGTTTGGGGTATTCGGTGCACTGGAAAAGGTGTTGGGCTTGTTCTCGAATATGTCGATTGCCTGGATCAGCGGGGTGGCGGCGGAGTTGATGATTAATAAACCTTTGGGGCTCAGCCCGAAGGAAATTGAATTCAAGCGCGCGTATTTGTCCGACCTGAATCCGGTAGGGATGATTGCGACCTTTGTGGCGTCGGTGGTATCGATTCTAGCTTATGTGGGTTTGTTCGGCGAATGGCCCAAGGCTTTTTCGGCGTTTATCGCGCTGAGTCTGGCATTTTTTTTGGTGCCGGTGCTTGCCTATTGCTGCGGCGGTAAACATTACCTGGCCCGCGACCGAAAAAAACACAATCGTAAAGCCCACGATAAATGCTCGATTTGCGAGAACGAATTCGAGCACGACGACATGGCGTATTGTCCCGCCTACGCCGGCAGTATTTGTTCGCTGTGCTGCACACTGGACGCCCGTTGCCTGGATGCCTGCAAGCCGGGATTTCGCTTCGACGATTATCTGGAAAGCCTGGCCAAGCGCCTGATGCCGGATTTTATTGGGATTACCGCGCGTTTGCGGTTGTTGCGCTTTGGTTTGTTGTTTGGGTTTCTGACCATCCTGACCGGGATTTTTATCAGCATTATTTATTATCAGGATTTAATCAGTGTTCAGCACAATCAGCCGGCTTTTGGTTTGTTGATCAACAATTTTCTGAAGATTTACGCCTCGTTGTTGGTGTTTATTGGATTGTGTACCTGGTGGCTGATTTTGAATGCCGAGAGCCGGCGGGTGGCGCATGAGGAAACCGCCAAGCAGACCCAGTTGCTGTTGCAGGAAATCGAACAACACAAACAAACCGATCTGAAGTTGCAGCAGGCCCGGCGTATGGCGGATGCCGCCAATCAGGCCAAGAGTCGGTTTTTGAGCAATATGAGCCACGAGATTAGATCGCCGCTAAACAGCATAGTCGGCTATGCCCACATTTTGCACCAGGACCCCAATATCCCCGAAAACCGCAGGCAGGCGGTGGATACCTTGAAGCGCAGCGGCGAGCATTTGAGTGCGTTGATCGAAGATATTTTAGACATCGCCCGTATCGAGGCGCGCAAATTCGATTTTAAGTACCAACCCATCGATTTCCCCGGGTTTATCGAGCATTTGGTACATGTTTTCAAAGCGCAAGCAGAAGACAAGGGCTTGAGTTTTAATTGCCAATTGACCACAGTGCTGCCGCAGCGCATACGCGGCGACGAAAAGCGGGTAGGGCAGATTTTGATGAATCTGCTTGGCAATGCCATCAAATTTACCAGCCAGGGCGGTGTGGTGTTTCGGATCGGTTATAGCAGCGGTGTAGCCAGCTTTCAGGTGTCCGATACCGGCAGCGGTATTGATGAACAGCAATTGCAAAACATCTTTCAACCCTTCACCCGGCTGGATACCCCGACAGCCAATGCGGTGTCGGGTAGCGGCCTGGGATTGACGATCTGCAAAATTCTCACGGAGGTGATGGGCGGCGAGTTGACGGTGCAAAGCAAGGTTGGCGAGGGCTCGACGTTTAGTGTGCGGTTGTTGTTGCCGAGCTTGGGCGTAGAAAATGAAGCCGAACCTCTGGCACCTATCATCGGCTATCAAGGCGCGCGCCGGCGGATCATGGTGGTGGACGACCAGCGCGAACATCGCGAACTGCTATTGTCTTTGCTGGAGCCGCTGGGGTTTTATCTGGAGGAGGTCGATTCCGGCGAGGCTTGTTTGGACAAAGTGGCGGCACAGCAGCCGGACCTAATTCTGCTGGATATTTCGATGAGCGGTATCGATGGTATCGAAACGGCGATGCGTTTACGCGAACGTGGTTTGCAGATGCCGATTCTAGTGCTGAGCGCCAATGCTTACCCAGGCGATCGGCTGGCAGTGTTGAATGCCGGCTGTAACGATTTTCTATCCAAGCCGATTCAGGTAACGCAGTTGATGAGCAAGCTGAAGCTATATTTGTCGCTGCACTGGATCTATCGGGACGACCCAGGGCAAACGGTTCCCGAAAAAGCGGCCGAGCCTATGCTGATGCCGCCGCCGGAATTATTGCAAGCCTGTGTGGAATGCGTGCGGATCGGCGACTTGTTGGGACTGAAGAAAGTGTTGGAACAGCTCAGGCAAGCCGAGCCGCGTTACAACGCTTTTTTTGCCAAGCTGACGGCCTTGGCTAATCAATTTAGGGTGGGTGAAATCCGAAAACTATTGCAGATGCACAAACAGGAGGTGTCCCGATGATGGAAGTATCCGCCAGCAATGGCACGGTGTTGATAGTCGACGATACGCCCGGCAATCTGGCCCTGCTATCCGATACGCTTTCCGAGGCCAATTATCGGGTGTTGGTGGCGACCGACGGTTGTTCGGCCATCGAGCAGATTCAATATGTCAAACCCGACATCATTTTGCTGGACGTGATGATGCCGGGCATAGATGGTTTCGAGACCTGTAGCCGTTTGAAAGCCGATCCGGCCACCGCGCCGATTCCAGTGTTGTTCATGACCGGCCTCAGCGAACTGGACGATTTGCTGCGCGGCTTCGGCGAGGGGGCGTTGGATTACATCGTCAAGCCGATTCGGCCGGCCGAGGTGCTGGCGCGGATCGAAGTACATCTGACCCAATCCCGTAATTTGCGCCGGGCCGAGAGTTTACTGGATCATCACGATTTCGCCGCCGTGGCTGTGGATGCGGCGGGGGGCATTGTCTGGCTGACGCCGGCGGCTCGCGAATGGTTGGACGATTTTGCCGAATTACAAGAAGGAGGGGCGCAGCATACTGCGGATAAGCTGTTGCCGGAAAGCATGCGTGGCTGGTTTCAACGCTGGTTGCGGCAAAGCGGGCGCAGCGAGGTGGCAGCCGAAACGGAAGCGCATCGTCTGGCGCCAGGCTTTGCGTTGCGGGTCGGCGCCTGCCAGAATCCGGATGAATATCTGCTGTTATTACAGCGCGAAGACGCGCAATGGACGCCGGAAACCCTGCGCGACAAGCTGAAGCTGACCTTTCGTGAGGCCGAGATTTTAATGTGGATTGCCCGCGGCAAGACTAATAAGGAAATCGGCATCATCCTCACCACCAGTCCCAGGACCGTGAATAAGCATCTGGAGCATATCTTTGAAAAGCTCGGCGTTTCCACGCGGGCGGCGGCGGTGGCGATGGTGTTGCAGCGGGGGTGATTAGGCAATAAAAAAGGCCGGCAACTAACTGTTTGCCGGCCTTTTATTTGGTCTGGAGAAACTTTTAGCCTTTAAGGCATGTACATGCCGCCGTTCACATGCAAGGTTTCACCGGTGATGTACGAGGCTTGCTCGGAGGCCAGGAAGGATACCGCGTGGGCAATTTCTTCAGGCTGGCCGAGGCGACCCAGCGCTATTGAGCCAAGTAGGGCGTTTTTGATGTCATCCGACAGTTCCTTGGTCATATCGGTGTCGATAAAACCGGGCGATACCGTATTGACGGTGATGCCGCGCGAACCGACTTCTTTGGCCATGGATTTGGCGAAGCCGATCATGCCGGCCTTGGCTGCCGCGTAGTTGGCTTGGCCCGCGTTGCCAGTGGAGCCGACCACCGAGGAAATATTGATGATGCGGCCGTAACGGACTTTCATCATGCCGCGCAATACGGCTTTACTCATTCTAAAAATCGAGGTCAGGTTGGTGTTGATGATGTCGTCCCATTCCTCGTCCTTCATGCGCATCAACAGGTTGTCGCGGGTGATGCCGGCGTTATTGACCAGGACAGCCGGGGTACCGTAAGCGTCGCCGGTGGTTTTGATAAAGCTGTCGATGTCGGCGGAATCGGCAACGTTTAATTTGTAGCCTTTGCCGTTGTCGCCCAGATAAGCGGAGATCGCGTCGGCGCCGCTATCGGAGGTGGCAGTGCCGACCACAAAAAA
>Ga0123393_1009206_pt1 | contig 26287 bp, 20 predicted proteins | sample T6HHNH4metaT_FD_89921 | JGI IMG/M metagenome (GOLD analysis project Ga0123393, IMG submission 89921) | Methane-oxidizing artificial microbial communities from Washington, USA to study methane cycling - T6-HHNH4 metaT (Metagenome... | ecosystem: Engineered > Modeled > Simulated communities...
CCCGCTACACCCGCCAATTTCAACACGCGGGCTGCGGATCAATAAAAAACTGTTAATGACTTTGGGACTGGTTTGCGCTATTTCAAGTTCAATCAGATCTTTATTAGCAAAGCCGTTGCGAAAATAACAACGGCCGCTTAAGTTCAGCTTAGCCGATTTTTTTATATTTGAGACGATGCGGGTTATCCGCATCCGTACCCAAGCGACGATGCCGATCGGCTTCGTAGTCGGCATAATTACCTTCAAACCACACCACCTCACTGTCGCCCTCGAATGCCAAAATATGCGTAGCGATCCTATCCAGGAACCAGCGATCATGCGAGATAACCACCGCGCAACCGGGGAAAGCCAGCAATGCTTCTTCCAAAGCTCGCAAGGTTTCCACGTCCAAGTCGTTGGTCGGTTCGTCGAGCAATAACACGTTGCCGCCGCTTTTCAACAGCTTGGCCAAATGCACACGGTTGCGTTCGCCGCCCGATAATTCGCCGATGCGTTTTTGTTGATCCCCACCTTTAAAGTTAAACCGGCCGATATACGCCCGGGACGGCGTCTCATATTTGCCGACGGTGATCATGTCCAGACCGTCGGAGATTTCTTCCCAAACCGTTTTGTTGTTGTCCATGTCGTCGCGCAACTGATCGACATAGGCCATCTGCACGGTTTGACCAAATTTGATGTCGCCGGCATCCGGTTTTTCAAAACCAGCCATCATCCTGAACAAGGTGGTTTTACCGGCACCGTTAGGACCGATGATGCCTACAATCCCGCCCGGCGGCAATTTGAAGCTCAAATTATTGATCAAAAGTCTGTCGCCAAAACCCTTACTGATGTTCTCAACGTCGATCACTACATCGCCCAGACGTGGACCGGGTGGAATATAAATTTCCTGGGTCTCGTTACGTTTTTGCGTTTCGACTGACGACAATTCTTCAAAGCGCGCCAAACGCGCCTTGCTCTTCGCGTGCCGGCCTTTTTGGTTTGAACGCACCCATTCCAACTCGGCTTTCATGGCTTTTTGCCGAGAAGACTCTTGTTTCTCCTCCAACTCCAGGCGTTTTTCCTTTTGTTCCAGCCAAGATGAATAATTACCTTCCCAAGGAATACCCATGCCGCGGTCCAGCTCCAGAATCCAACCGGCAACGTTATCTAGGAAGTATCTATCGTGAGTTACCGCCACCACGGTACCGGGATAGTCGTGCAAGAAACGCTCCAGCCAAGCCACCGATTCCGCATCCAAGTGGTTGGTCGGCTCGTCGAGCAGCAGCATATCGGGCTTGGACAGCAATAAACGGCACAGCGCCACCCTGCGTTTTTCACCACCGGACAATTTAGTTACATCAGCATCCCAATCCGGCAGACGCAGGGCATCGGCAGCCACTTCTAAAGTGCGATCCAGATTGTGACCATCACAGGCATTGATGATATCTTCCAGCTTGGCTTGCTCGGCAGCTAACGCATCGAAATCAGCATCAGCATCAGCATAAGCCGCATAAACCGCATCCAATCGGGCTAATACATCTTTGATTTCCGCAACCGCTTCTTCAATATTGCCGCGCACGGTTTTATTAGGATCGAGTTGCGGCTCCTGCGACAGATAGCCAATCTTGGTACCTTTCAGCGGAATCGCTTCGCCTTCAATTTCCTTGTCGATGCCGGCCATGATGCGCAGCAGGGTCGATTTACCGGAACCGTTTAAGCCCAATACACCGATTTTCGCGCCGGGAAAAAACGATAGGGAAATATCCTTAAGAATATGCTTTTTGGGCGGTACGATCTTGCCGACCCGATTCATCGAGAAAATATATTGCGCCATTGTTTTTCTGCTGAAGAAATAAAATGGCATTATACCGTGGGATATCGGTTTTTTAAGGGTGTTAATTTTTTTCGCGCGATAGGTGGCGATTCAATGAAAATTGAAACTGTTCCAGCAACGCTGAACGCAACCGACATTTATATCAACATCCATTGCCACCAAACCGGCGCCAAGAAGAGCCTGGAAATGATCAACATCGCCACCCAGGATTTCGACGCCGCGGCAGCGCAAAACGGTTTTTTCAGCTTGGGTTTGCACCCTTGGGATCTGCACAGACAAGATACTGAAACGGCTCTATCTAAAATCAGTACGGCAAGCCATCACCCGAAACTACTGGCCATCGGCGAATGCGGACTGGATAAGACTATCGATGCACCTTTAGCAGTGCAAACCGCAGCATTTTTTGCTCAGATTAAACTCGCCCACCAATTAGGCAAGCCACTGATAATCCATTGTGTCCGGGCTTTCAATGAGCTAATACAGATCAAAAAATCATCGCAAAATTCCAAAGTAGCCTGGATCATTCACGGTTTTAAGGGCAAGCCGGCATTGGCCGAGCAATTGCTAAAACATGGATTTTATCTGTCCTTTGGTGCCGCCTTAATGGATCCAGGCAGTCATGCCGGTGCAGCACTGCGCAGCATACCGCTTGATCGCTTGTTTCTGGAAACCGACGCTGCGAACGTATCCATTGACGCAATATACGCCGCTGCGGCTAAAATGCGCGGCTTGGACACCGCGACCTTGCGACAACAAATTATGCGCAATTTCAAACGAGTATTTCTGAATGACTGATACAAGCTGGCTCTCCCGCACCGAACTATTGATCGGCAAACCCAAGCTGGATAAGCTGCAGCAATCCCATGTATTGGTGGTCGGCATGGGCGGCGTGGGCTCGTTTGCCGCCGAATTCATCTGCCGGGCCGGGGTTGGCGAGATGACTATCGTCGATGGCGACGTCGTCGATCCCAGCAATCGCAACCGGCAACTGCCGGCGCTGTCCACGACGCACGGCCAATCCAAAGCCGACATCATGGGCGAGCGCTTGCTGGCGATTAATCCGGATTTAAAACTGACCATCAAACACGAATTCATCACCCCCGATACCGCCGACGAGCTATTGAGCCAGCATTACGACTACGTGGTCGACGCGATCGACAGCCTGACGCCTAAAATCACGTTGATTCGCGCCGCTAAAGCCCGCAACATGAAAATCGTCAGCTCAATGGGTGCCGGCGGCAAGATGGATCCGACGCATCTCAAGGTCGTGGACATCTCCAAAACCTATAACTGCCCGTTTGCGCAATTCATCCGCACGCGTTTGCGCAAACACGGCATCAGCCGCGGCGTGAAGGTGGTGTTTTCGCCGGAAGTGGTCAACAAGGATTCGTTGATGTTTACCGACGGCAGCAATTATAAAAAGTCTGCTTATGGCACGATTTCCTATTTGCCGGCGGCTTTCGGCGGCGTCTGCGCCTCGGTGGTGATACGCAATTTGATTCACGATCCCGCGCATTCAACCCACAACAAACATCATGGCTAAATCACCCACCCGCCCAGCGGATTCGCTCTTGGTCAATCCTGGCAAAAGTTCGCGTTTACAGGAGATGCGTCAGCGCGCGGCCACGGCAAATCAGCCAATCCCCGTGCCCACCCAACCCGCTTTCCAAGCCAAGGACGAAGGTTTAAGCCCCGAACTTGCTCTAGCTCGTCAATTGATCGATCAACGTTTAAGCGAAATTCTGGCAGCGCTACCGGTCGGCAAACAGCGGCGCTTGTTCAAGATTCGCTTTGGCATGGAACCCGAGCAAATCAAAGAGTTAGCCATAAAACAGATATTCACCGCGCTGGAAATCAATCACCCGCAACTAAACAATCTGTCGGCTAGCATGAAGCGAATCGCCGATCTGAATTATAATGGCCGGCAACCCAACTAATCCGGCCGTTTACCTTGCCTTACGCTCAGTCGTCCCGTTCCTCGATTCCCGCTACGATGTACAACCTAGAACCCAATCAAGATTACCGCGACCAAAGCCTGCGCGATAACGCCGAATTATCCAGCACCGAACTGCAAGCGGACGCCGCGAAACACTACGACGATTGCTACAACGATTATCTGGTGGCCTGGTGCAACCGTGACAATTTGGCCTTACATTACGGCTATTGGGACGAAGCTAAGCCCTATGACCAACATCAAGCGCTGCTGAACAAAAACCAAGTTCTTTATGACAAAGCCGGCATTCAAGCCAGCGATACGGTTCTGGATGCCGGCTGCGGGATCGGCGGCAGCACGATCTGGATGGCTAAACAGCATGGCAACCAGGTCACCGGCATCACCATCAGCGCCAAACAAGCCGAGTATGCCCGCCAACACGCTAAACGCCACGGCGTTGCGGAACGGGTCGATTTCGAAGTCGCCGACTTTTGCTCCACGCCATTTCCTGACGCATCGTTTGATGTAGTCTGGGCTTTGGAAAGCTCATGTCATGCGCTGCACAAAGGCGACTTTTTGCGCGAGGCCTGGCGGGTATTGCGTCCCGGCGGTCGGATTGTGGTCTGCGACGGCTTTGTATTGCAGCGGCAATTTAACGAACAGCAATGGCAGGCGGTAGTCACCTGTTTGAACGGTTGGGCCGTGCCGAATCTGTGTGCGCGGGATGAATTCAGCGGCTTGTTGGCACAACAAGGTTTTCAAGACATCATTTGCCACGACATCACCGCGCAAACCCATGCCTCGGTGGAGCATATGTACAAAGTAGCCAAACGCTTGAAACCGGTACAGACTATCAGCCAATGGCTGGGACTGCGTTCCAAGGCACAAACCGCCAACTATTTGGTCGGCTTGGCCCAACATCAGTTGTTTACCGAAAAACTCACCGAATATTGCATTTTTACTGCGCAAAAGGCTTAAACACGATGCCGACGGTCTTACCACGTTTGAAGTTTCTGACTCTGTTTACACTGGTTAGCTGCGGCGTAATCGGTTGCGCCAGCGTACCAGCCAATAGCCAGCATGACAGCTTTGCCGACTACGCCGAATCGGTATTCCGTCACCAGAGCACGGTATTAAGTCGACTCATGATGCTCAGTGAAGCCGAGCAATTGCCGGATAATGAGGACTTCGAAAATACCGAACAAGCCATGCACGATGCCTGTCATCTGTTGAACGAATACGCGGAACGGGAAAGCGATGGCGAACACATGGGCTTGCGCTTTAAGGCCAAAGTGCAAGCCAGCATCGAAGGCTGCGATGCCAGCATTCAGAAGATGGAAGCGCTAATGACCGGCCTGGACCAAGAGCCAGCGCCCCCGCACGCCCACCCTTAAACGTCAAACCGGCAGCGAAACGCTAGTCTTCGCTGTTCGTCCATTGCCGGCGATAATCGGCATAACTATCACGCTTTTGCAGCACCCAACGGGCCGGATCGACGCCATAAACATCCGGCAGCTTATAACCGTTAAACCGGTTGGCCTTGATCAGCGAATACGCCCCCACATCGGCAAACACTAAACGCTCGCCAACCTCGGGAATCCGATCAAACCGATATTCGCCGAACACATCGCCGGCCAAGCAGGTCGAGCCAGCCAAAATTGCCGACTGTTCACCGGCACTATCTTCTTCGCGCAAACGCGGTTTCATCTGATATTCGAACACCTCCGGGTGATGATTCACCGAGGTATCCAAAACCAACACTTCCTTGCCGTCACTGACAAACCGATCCAACACGGTGGTCAACAAATAACCGGCATTACCGACCATCCCCTTACCCGGCTCCACATACACATCCACACCAAACTCAGCCTTCAGCCTATTAATCAATTCGACGATTTGCGCCTGGTTCGCGATGTCGTGATACAAATAACCGCCGCCCAGATTCAACCATTTAAGCTGGCTGCGTTTCAGAATCGGCAGCAGTTTTTCCAGGGTTTGTTGCAACGGTGCGAAATCCAGACAAGCGAACACCGTGTGAAAATGCAGCCCTTCGATACCAGCCGGCAAACCGGTTTGTAGCAACTCAATATCGGCACCCAATTTGGAATGAGGCCGGCACGGATCGTAGCGTTGATCGTTGGCAAACGACAGCTTGGGATTGACTCGCAAGCCTTTCGAATAGCCGTCAGCCAACCCATGCAAACGTTGATATTGCGACAGCGAATTGAAGCTGATGTGACTGCAAAGCTTGCTCAGCTCAGGAAATTCGTCGGGGCGTATGCCTGGCGTGGTCAGATGAATGCTGCGGCCATTTACACCCAAAACCTCTTTTGCCAGACGCGCTTCGAACAAGGAGCTGACCGATATGCCATCCACTCCCCCAGACAACAATTCCAGCAAAAACGCCAAAGGCAGCGCCTTCATCGAATATAAAATCTTGCAGCCCGTGGCCTGCCGCAAAGCAATCAACGGTTGCAGGTTGGCAAGCACTTGCCCTTCATCCAGCACAAAGGCCGGAGAACTCGGAATTTGCCGTTTCAACTCTGCGGGAGTCATCGCCAAGCTCGGCCCTCGCCAGGATAAATGGCCTGCTCGGTGACCACAAAGTTCATGAATACATCGTGCGTATCTACCGCCACCTGCGGCAATAGCTGGGCTTCATAGCACACCGCCGCCAATATTGTATTGGGTCGTACTTTTTGCAGTAGACGGTCGTAATAGCCGGCACCGTTGCCCAAGCGCCTGCCTTGCCGGTCGAAGGCCACGCCGGGCACAATGACCACATCTAGCTCATCCGCGCCAACTTGCTTTGCGGGCTCCAGCCAACGTGCCCGCGGCGGCTCGAGAATATTCCACATGCCCGGTTGCAATTCGTCGATAGCTTCCAACTGCCACAAACCCAGTTGCTTATGACCCTCGTTATCGACCGTACAATAAGGGATGACAATGAGCTTGCCGCTTTTTAATTCCGTAGCAACGGCTGGCAGGGTCCTCACTTCGGAACGACAATGCAAATACCACATCACCGTCCGGGCGGCTTGATACCAGGGTTGCTCGACGACACGCCGGCAAATTTCGGCGCTGATCGCATCCTTATCAGCCTGAGCATTACGCACCGCGTAGGCGATTTGGCGTTGTTCGGCTTTATTCATAGGCGCGGCAATAGGCCAAGGCTTGTCCGACTAGGTCTTTAGATCCAGTGATCAAATGATGGGCATCCTGCTCCTTGCGCAACCAGGTAAATTGGCGCTTCGCCAGTTGCCGGGTGGCGATAATGGCTTTGTCCCGCATTGTTGTCAGGTCGTATTCGCCGTTGAGATAGGACCAAGCCTGCCGGTAACCGACGCAACGTATCGACGGCATGCTTTCATCCAGATCGCGGCGTTGCCATAAAGCCTGGACCTCGTCGAGAAAGCCGTGCGTCAGCATCTGATCGAAACGTTCGGCGACGTTGGCGTGTAAGGTACTGCGCTGCTCCGGCGCGACGATGAGTTTGATAAACCGAAAGGGCTGCTCAGCATGCTGGTCGGCATCGAAAAAGCTGGATAACGGTCGGCCGCTGATTTCATAAACTTCCAAGGCCCGCTGAATGCGTTGCGGATCGTTGACATGAATCCGCGCCGCCGCTTGCGGATCGACTTGCGCCAGACGGGCATGCAACACCTCCTTACCCAAGTCTTGCAATTCCTGATCTAATCGCTGGCGTATCTCCGGATCGGCTTCAGGCAATTGCGCCAAACCCTGCGTCAAGGCGCTGAAGTACAACATGGTGCCGCCGACTAACAAGGGCAATTTGCCGCGCTCCGTAATATCTGCCATCAACTCCAAAGCGCGGTTGCGGAATTGGCCGGTGGAAAATGCTTCACTGGGATCGAGAATATCAATCAAGTGATGTGGCACGCCGCCGCGCTCCGCCAGCGTGGGTTTTGCGGTGCCTATATCCATACCTCTATACACCAAGGCCGAATCGACGCTGATAATCTCGGCGTTCAGGGCTTGGGCCATCGCTACGCCGAGCGCGGTCTTGCCGGATGCGGTCGGCCCCATCAACAGGATGGCCGACGGTTTTTGTAACACACTCATCTATTGGCCGCGCATGAAAAACCGGTCCAAATCCTGATGGCTCAGCGCCACCCAGGTCGGTCGGCCGTGGTTGCATTGACCGATGCGCTCGGTCTGTTCCATATCGCGCAACAAGGCGTTCATTTCCTCGATGCTGAGTTTGCGTTTGGCGCGCACCGAGCTATGGCAAGCCATGGTGGCCAAAATGGCGTTAAGACTTTCCTGGGCTTTATGACTGACGCCGTGGGTGGCTAGATCCGCCAGGATGTCCCGCACCAGCTGATCGACATCGGCTTTTGCCAGCAAGGCCGGCGTGGCTCTCAGCACCACCGTTTCCGGGCCGGAACGGTTTATTTCAAAGCCAAGCCCCGTGAAAAACTCGTGCTCTTGCTCCGCCAAGTCGGCCTCGGCGGCGGTCACCTGTAATTTGATCGGCAGTAACAATGGCTGGGAAACGATGGCCCGATTAAGATAATGCTGTTTCAAACGCTCATAAGTCACTCGCTCATGGGCGGCGTGGGCATCCACCAAAATGATGCCGTTAGCAGTCTCGGCTAGGATGTAAATATTGTGGATATGCGCCAGGGCAAAACCCAATGGCGGCATCGCCGATTCCACCGCTGGCTGCGCCGGAGTTGCATTGTCAACTTGCGGATAAAGCTTGCCGTAAGCCTTGATTTGCTCGGCCACTTCGGACAAACTCGACCGCTCGGGCGAGTAGCGATAAGCTCCGAACGCCTCGGGTGTAGTGCGTTGCTGCACACGGTCCAAACCAGGTTCCGGCATAGTCAGCGGTAAAGACGTTTGTTGATTTAACGGCGTCCGCAGTGGCGCAACCGCAGGTTGTATTTCCGAAAAATCCGCGACTGTTTCAATCTGTTTTGCCACAACGGCAGCGCCAGGCCGTTGATCGGCCAAACTGCGGTGTAAAGCCTGAAACAGAAAATCGTGCACCATGCGCCCTTCCCTAAATCGCACTTCCAGTTTGGTGGGGTGAGCATTGACATCGACCAAGGCCGGATCGAGCTCTAGGTACAGGACAAACACCGAATGCCGGCCATGGTACAACACATCCTGATAAGCCTGTTTCACCGCATGGGCGACTAGCCTATCCTTGATCAAACGACCATTGACGTAGAAAAACTGCATATCCTGCTGGCTGCGGGAGAAAGTCGGCAAGCCAACCCAGCCGTGCAGATGTAAACCGGAGGCGGCAAAGTCGATCTTCACGCTGTTGTCGACAAACGCCGAGCCGCAAATTGCAGCGATACGTTTTTCCTGAGCCTCCTGAGTTGCCGCCGGTTTCAGATTCAGCACTTCGCGCTGATTGTGATTTAAGACAAAACCCACATCGAAACGCGCCAACGCCAACTTCTGAATCAAGCTCTCGATATGAGCAAACTCAGTTTTCTCGGCTTTTAAGAACTTGCGGCGAGCCGGCGTGTTGTAAAACAAATCGCGCACATCCACAGTCGTGCCGGGCGGATGCGGATCGGGTTGCGGATCGAAGTTGCTCTCGGTACCATCGGCGCTGACTTGCCAGGCGCATTCGGCATCGACGGTGCGGGAAATTAAGGTCAAGCGCGCCACCGAGCTGATGCTGGGCAAGGCCTCGCCGCGAAAGCCCATGCTGATCACATGCTCCAAATCGTCCAATGAGGCAATCTTGCTGGTGGCATGCCTTGATAAGGCCAGGGCCAAGTCGTCTTTGACAATGCCACAGCCGTTGTCGCGAATCCTGATTTGCCGTGCCCCACCCTGCTCAACATCGATCAGAATCTGCGTCGCACCGGCATCGAAACAATTTTCCACCAGCTCTTTGACCACGGACGCCGGCCGCTCGACCACCTCGCCGGCGGCGATTTGATTGACTAATTGGGTGGGTAAGGCGTGAATCCGCATCGGTTGCGCTCGGGAAAAAGCGCGTATTTTAGCGGATGGAAATGAAACGGGGCGAAATGATTCACCCCGTTTTAGATTGGATTATTAGCTGTCTCGCGGAATTTGTAATACTTGGCCGATACGCACGTTGCCGTCGTTCATCGCATTGGCCATACGTAAAGCCCGCATGCTTATCCCGTATTGCTGGGCTATGCCGGACAGCGTTTCGCCGCGGTTGATGACATGATGAGTCCCGGCGTTGCTCGCCACCACGGTCGGAGCGGCATCCAGCTCTCTAGCCGCCAACACTGGTTTTTGTTCCGGTTTTGCTTTAGCCACAGGTTCATTATCATCCACAGCCAATGCCGCCAATTGCACGGCTTTGGATTTGCCGGAACGATTCAGCTGCGCCATCATCGTATCGGCCGGCGCATATTGTTTAAAGTGGCCCACTATCCCGCTAAACACAGCAGAAGCCATTTTGTTTTGATAGGCCTTGGTGTTCAAACGACGCTCTTCTTCCGGATTGGAAATGAAGGCGGTTTCCACCAAAATTGACGGAATCTCCGCAGACTTCAACACCACGAAACCGGCTTTTTGCACCGCACTTCTGTGCAGATGCCCAACGCTTTTTACGCTTTTCAGCACCTTGTTACCGACATTCTGACTCGCTTCTTTTGCGGCCTTGTTAGATAAGTCCATCAACACCGAGTTCAAGGTGTCATCCCGATCCTCACCGGCACCGCCGCCATCGACTGCGTTTTCGCTGGCTGCCAACCAACCGGCGCCAGCGCTGGAAGCCCCGTTGCTGGCCAAGGTATAGACAGATGCACCATGAGCCTGACTGTCGCTGAACGCATCGGCGTGGATGGACACGAACAAATCGGCTTTGGCGGCTCGCGCAATGCGGCGGCGTTCGTTTAATTTCACAAAATAATCGCCGTCGCGAATCATCACCGCTTTCATGCCAGGCTGGCTGTTAACCATACCTTGCAGACTCTTGGCAATTGCAAAGACCACGTCTTTTTCCTGGGTGCCGTTTGCGCCCTGCGCGCCGACGTCCTTACCGCCGTGGCCGGCGTCGATGGCAACGATGATGTTACGACCTTTGGCTTTGGCGACGGATTTAACCGCGACAGGTTTGGCAATGGTCTCGGATTTCTTGCTGGGTTTATCGACTTTTTCGGCAACGGCAACCACTGGGGTAGCTGCCGGCTTTTCAGTTTTAAGCGCCGCAACCGGAGTAAACGCTCTTTCCGCTGGCTTGGCTGCCAACTGAGGTTGCGCCGGCTGGTCTTTTGCCGCCAAATCAATTTGCAAATTCTTGCCGACCATCGCCACCTTGGCGTCCGCATCGGCTTTCAATTCAACGACGATACGCAAATCTTTGTTGTTCCGCATCGCGCTCCGGGCAAAGCCGAACAAAGGATGATCGGCGGCAGGTTGATTCAAACCCTGCGCCATTTTGGCATCGACAAAATCCACAACCAGACGATTGGGACTTTTCAACACAAACGCGTGATGCTTGACCGTGCTCGGCAAATTGACCAGCAGTTGATTGGCCGATGAATAAGTGACCGCACCCAGCTCAGTCTGAGCCGCGAATGCGGAAAACGTGGGCAATAACAAACCCCATATCCAGAAAATTTTAGACATCTGCTGCATACCCCACATTTCCACTAGTGACAACTTCGTTGAAATTATAGCAGTAGGTTATTGTTTTTCCAGTTTAGTTTTATATCGCTTAGCCGATTTTTTGCTAACACATTGATTTCAGCGGTACGTTGTTGCTGAAAATAATTCAACCTTACTTCCAGATCGGCCGTAGGCAAAAACCCCGCGCCCATTTGCGGCCATTCGATGCAGCACAACGCGTTTTGATTCAGATAATCGTCCATGCCCATCCATTCCAGCTCTTCCGGGTCCTTCAACCGATACAAATCAAAATGAAACAAACGCCGACCGTTGACTTCGTATTCTTCAACCAAGGTGTAAGTCGGGCTTTTCACGGCACCTTGATGACCGGCGGCGCGCAACAAGCCCCGGACCAGCGTGGTTTTGCCGGCACCCAATTCGCCGTACAAAAACAGCAGACATTTTTCCGGCAGTGCTTGCCAGAGTGCGGCACCCAGCGCTTCGGTATCTTCGGGGGTTTCCAGAGTAATGTTCATTAATTCAATAATTTCCTGATTCGTGCCGGCAAATCGCCGGCCAGCAAGCCACGCTCACCAAATTCCAAAGCCAAACTGTCGGCGGCTTCGCCATGCACATAGACACCCAGCCGCGTTGCTTCATCCAAGCTCAAACCCTGCGCCAGCAAGCCGCCGATCAAACCCGACAACACATCGCCCATGCCGCCGCTAGCCATCCCGGGGTTGCCGGTAGTGCCGACATAGACCGTGTCGCCGCAGGTAATCAAGGTACCGGCACCCTTTAACAAACAAGTGCCGCCGTATTGACTGTGCAAATCCGCCAACGCCGCAAAGCGGTCAGCGGAGATTTGCCCGGCGCTACAGCCCAGCAAGCGCGCGGCTTCGCCGGGGTGTGGCGTTAATACCCAATTCGCGCGCCGCTTGGGTTGCAAGGACAACAGATTCAAGGCGTCGGCATCGATCACGCACGGCTTGTCAATGGCCAGCGCCGCGCCGAACATCTCCCTGGCCCAATCGTCCTGGCCCAGACCGGGACCAATCACGATGACGCTGGCCTTCTCCAGCAAGGCATGTAGCGCTTCGCCGCATTCCACGCCGTGGCACATTAACTCCGGCCTACCGATGTTGATCAACCCGCTATGCGATGCGCGGGTGGCGATGCTAACCAGACCGGCGCCGGAACGCAAGGCCGCCTCCCCCGCCAAACGTATCGCCCCGGTATAACCCAGATTGCCGCCGATCAACAACGCATGCCCGAAACGACCTTTGTGAGCAATCCGCGCGCGGCGCGGCAAGTCGATTTTTTCCAGCAACAGCGCAAACGGCGGCATCGCCGCCAACACAGCAGCGTCGATATCCAAGGTGCTGCAAATAATCTCGCCGCAATATTCGGCTGCTTCGCCGGTAAACAAGCCGCACTTCAAACCGATGAAGGTCACCGTCACATCAGCCTTGACTGCGCACCCAAGTACCGAGCCGGTGTAGGCGTGCAAGCCGGACGGCACATCCACCGCAATCACCGGACAGCGGGAGGCATTGATCGCCGCAATGGCTAACGCGTAATCTTGCCCGACCTCACGGCTCAAACCGATCCCGAACAAAGCATCGACTATGACACCTTGCAGCTTGGATTGTCCGGCTTCGAAGTCGCTGACACGTCCACCAGCCTGTAAAAAATCTTGATAGGCACTCAGAGCGTCACCCGGTAAACCGTCTGGATCGGCCAAGGCATAAACGCTTACCTGAAAATTGGCCTGCAAGGCAAGGGTCGCAACATCGTAACCGTCGCCGCCGTTATTGCCGGCGCCGCAAAACACTGTGACTGCTTGTTGTTCCGGCCAGCGCTGTCTTAACTGTTCGAATAGCGCGTACGCAGCCCGGCGCATCAATTCCCGGCCCGGAATCCCCAGTTCGTCGATCGCGTACCGCTCGGCTTCACGGATTTGGGCAGTGCAGTAGAGTCTGTTTGAGGGGGTTTGCATAAGTTGACCTTCGGAAAGTCGGTAGGGTTTTGTCGCTAATCTTAGCGGGATTGCTTAATTGGGGTACTCCAGCGCCTATAGGCCAGTTTGCGACATTCAAAGATTTCCGTGTACCGACAGCAGTAAAACTGATTGTGTTGAATAAGTAGGTTTTTGGCAAAATTACGCCGGCTTTTCCAGCAGCATTGTTCTCGAGTTATTGTTTTTATTCATTAATATTTAAGATCGAATAGTGTTTTTCTCTCAAAAGGACTTTTTCAACACCATCAAACTTAAAGCAGCCGGTGAACGTTGGAATTAAGGGACGTAATTCATAAATCAGAATTTTTCAATCTTTTCAATGCAAACTTTCCACGCTCTGCCACTGATGGTGATTTGTCAGACGCAAGCAGATGTGCCAACTTTAAAGACTCAGTACCAATTTTCGCTAGCTCACGAATAAGCATTTCACCCGCAACACGTCGAACTATTGGTGATCGATCTGTTGCTGCCGATATTAAAATTTCTAGGGATGGGCTAGTGACAAGTACATTTCGCTCACGGATTATCGGCTTGAAGTGTCCCTTACAATAACGTTTGTCAGTCCATTCCCACTTTCTCCCAGCGAACCAAGCCATTTTTCCTTCAAGCAAGCATCTATATGATTTTGCTCGCACTGATGGTTGAATAGCTTTTCTTGCAATCTCGTCAAGATAACGATCTAGTGTTTCTGCACGACCCACCTGCGATAGTACGGAGGTCATCGGACCGGAGGTGGTAGACAAAATCCTCGATTTGAGCGCCAGCCCTATCTTTTCGATACATGTAATCTCTATTAACACTTGTTTGTCTTTGTCTTCCATGCGGCCCCATGAATTCCAATGGGGCAACGTAGCACATAAAACATCAACAACAAGCTCTGGATCCGTGTGTTTTGCAACAATTGGAAGTTTTTCGCGGGCTGCCTCGCGAACTTGTGGGACCCAATCGTTGAGCCGACGAACAGCGATGGCAAAGAAAAATCCATTAGGGGCTGCCCCAGATAGAGTGCGTAGCGTTTTTTGACGTTTAAAACCGTCCTCGCTGCACAAATCTATCCACGTTAGAAAAGGGGTAGGTTGAGTCCAAAACTTCCATTTGGAGGGTATAGTGTTTTTCAGCTCTCTAGAGAACTCCCACCGAATTAATCGTTCCCAAAAATCTAAATTCGCCAATGATAAATTTGAAGTTGCAGCCACCAACATTGACATATCGGCAACTACTTTACGACCAGAATTGACTGATTGGGCAAACTGCTTTACCGCAGATAACACTTCTGCTTCATGTTCCTGTTGATATGGCACAGAATGTTCGCCCCAAATAAGGAATTGGATAGTTAACTACGCATCAGCCGGCAAACCTTTTTCCGCACAATAAGCTATTGATTACCATCTGTTTTGATTTCAACATTTCATCGGCGATGGGGCAATTATGGCAGGTATTAATCAAATTGCCGCCATTGAATCTGATGAAATGATAGACCCTTTTGTCGATCACCAAAAAATACGAACATCCCATCGCAGGAAAAGATTACCCGAAAATACCCTGTCGATCCTCGCCAGACATAACTTTACGAACAATCCATCAAGCCGGTTATGTCACAATTGCCCCATTAAATCGATACGGAGCAAAACCATGCGTCAGTTTCTGTTGATCATCGTGACCCTGATTGCGCTAAGCGGGTGCGCATCGGAATCCTGCGATAAGGATGTCATCAACATCCTTAATCCCAATCAAACCAGTGCGAAATTGCTGATGGATTACGCCAAAACCGCCATCTGTAAGACCGATTCAACTGGCACGACAAAGCCTACAACAGTAGACGAAGAACGCAAGCTAGTGTTGATTTATGATCTGTATGCCAAAGCCAGAAGCTATGCGATTTTAAATAAAGTATTTTTCTGGCTCTCGCTGATTTCCGCGGTGGCGGTATTTCTGTGGCCGTCGCTAGGGGTGTTGATGAAAGACCGCCTGGGCGAGCGCGAATGGTATAAATCGGCGATTGTGCAAACCACCGTTACCGGCATCGCGGCGTTGATGTTCGCGTTTTACAGCCAATATAAAGACAAGCAAACCTACACGGAAAACCTGATGCGCTACGCAGTTTTTTCCGATAAGCCGGTGGCTGAATTGAGTCAGAAAGTGATCGAAGAAATCGGCAAAATCGATATTGGCTTTAGTTTTAGCGGGGTGTTTGACAAAAAGGAAGAAAAATAAGCGGAAGGCGCTAACCGCCGCTTTGTCGAAGTTGAAAAGATTCCGGTAGCCTTTTAATCGGGATCCACCACCATTTGAGCCCGCCATAGCCTCGTAGTTTAAGTTGGAAACAGATGTCGGCGACTGGTTCACTGCCATCGTAAGCCGGGCTGTTGGACTCGTAAACTATCCTTGCGTTATGCGTAGCTTTTAAACGATATTGCACTCAATACCTGCGCTAAATCTTAAAAGCCACGCGCTAAACCATGAACTCGGAAAACCTCAACAAACCACTCCCGCCGAAATCAGCGACTCTCTCTGCCCGGCTTTATCTGTGGGTGTTGTTGGCTATCGTTGCCGGCGGCGTGTTTGGTTATCTGGACGCCGAACATGCCGTGACGCTAAAACCCATCGGCGACGGCTTTATCAGCCTGATCAAAATGCTGATAGGACCAGTGGTATTTTGCACCATCGTGCTGGGCGTCGCTGGCGCCGATGACATGAAAAAAGCCGGGCGAGTTGGGGTAAAAGCCTTGCTGTATTTCGAGATTGTCTCGACTTTCGCGCTGGCGCTGGGCGTGCTGGTGGCCAATCTGCTCAAGCCTGGCCAAGGCTTTAACGTCGATCCGGCCACGCTGGATGCGCAGGCGGTGTCCGGCTACGTGAAACAAGCCAACCAGCAAAGTACCGCCGATTTTCTGCTGCACATCATCCCCAAAACCTTCACCGATGCCTTCACCGGTTCCGGCGATTTGCTGCAAGTATTGCTGGTAGCGGTACTTTTCGGCTTTGCCCTGCAACAAATGGGCAGCGCCGGCAGATCGGTGTATGTGTTTATAGAGGAATGCTCACATATCTTTTTTGCAATGATGAATGTGATCATGAAACTGGCGCCGTTCGGCGCCGGCGCGGCGATGGCGTTTACCATAGGCAAATACGGCGTCGCCGCATTAAAACCGCTGGCTGCGCTGATGGGTAGTTTTTATCTGACCTGCGCTTTGTTCATCGTCTTGATACTGGGCAGCATAGCCGCGCTGACCGGCTTTAATATTTTTAGACTGCTGCGTTATATCAAGGAAGAAATGCTCTTGGTACTGGGCACCTCGTCGTCCGAATCGGCGCTGGTGCCGCTGATGAATAAGCTGGAAAAACTGGGCTGTTCCCGCTCGGTGGTGGGTTTAGTGATTCCGTCCGGCTACTCGTTCAATCTGGACGGCACCAATATCTATCTGACCATGGCCGCGCTGTTCGTCGCTCAGGCCTTGAATGTCGATTTAAGCCTGAGCCAGCAATTGACACTGTTATTGGTAGCGATGTTGACTAGCAAAGGTGCTTCTGGCGTCACCGGCGCTGGCTTTATCACGCTGGCGGCAACCCTAGCGGTGGTGCCGGCAGTGCCGGTCGCGGCTCTTTCGTTAATCCTGGGGATAGACCGCTTTATGTCCGAAGCGCGGGCCTTAACCAACATCGTCGGTAATGCAGTGGCAACTATTGTGGTGTCGCATTCGGAAGGCGAGCTGGATAGGGAAAAAATGCAGGCACAGTTGCGGCCAGATCTGTCAACTCAAGGTTTCTAAACCCAGCAAGCGTAAGCCTTGACGCTGCCGATAGCCAATCACCGGCATGATGTTTTGTGCCAAAAGATTGTTTGCTTGCGCTTCGTTCAACACTACTTCCGTAGCCGCCTGTAATACCTGCTCGCCGTCCAAATCGTAGCTAAACGCCGGCACATCGGCAAAAAAGAATTGCTCTGCTGTCGCTTCATCCTGAGCAGCTCTCAACAAAACCCTAGTCGCCAAAAAGGCCGGATTCCCCCATAGCAATTCATCGGTCTGCGGAACAGTGTCGCATTCTTCAAACGCAAAGGTTTCCAGCGGTTCGCGTTTGCTGCCGTAAGGCAAACGCATCAGCACACGCGGATAAACCAGAATTACGCTGTCTGCCGCGATTTCCTGACGATATGCCAACCAATCCGACGCGTTCTGCAAAGCCCCGACCACCAAACCGTTTCCAGCGGAGGCCAGAAAACCCGCTCCACATTTTGCAGCTAATTCGGCACAAAAACCCAGCAAAGCCTTGTCCTCCGCATTGTCGGAAAACACATAATCAGCCACGAACAATACGTCCTGCTCTCCGTCGCCTGTTTGCATATGTTGTTGCAAACGCTGGACCACACTATCGCTACCCTTTTCCAGCTCTGTCAGCAACTGGGCTTGGCTAATATCCAGTAAATAAATTTGTTGTGCGTCGGCGGCTTCTTCGTGCACCAAGCCATCTGTTGCTCGCCACAAGGCTTCCAGTGCTTGAAAGTCCTGCCGGTGCAATAAGGCTTTCACAAGCTGCGCCGTCGCGGTGTCGATCAAATCGATTAAAGCCCGATGCTGCGGGTTGGCGTCCTTGGCGACATGCGGTTCCACAATTTGTTTCAACAAACTATCCAAAGAGTCGGACGCAGCGACTGCGCCTTCCGGCTTTTTACCCAACAAACGCTCCAGCATATCGTCCTGGCTTTCCGTGGCAGGAGCAGGTGCGACCGGATCGACCACAGCTACCGCCGGAAAAAACGCCTGAATTTTTGCCGCCGCCTGTGCCGCGGTATTGGGATTGCCCAATTCGGACTTTAAGGTCCGCAAATCAGCCAGCAGCTTGATTTCCCCCAGCCAGGCATCGGGGTGAAAATCGTCCAGCGTCGGAAATTGCAAGCTGATACCGGGGCTGACTTCCAGCGTCGGCAGGATTTGCGCCATCACTTGCTCGAAGTTATCCACATCGATTTTGCGGATTTTACTTTGCTCCCAGGGTGCGGCGGCACCGGAAAAATTTCCGAACACATAAACCCGGTAGCTGCTATCCCCATTGCCCGCTCTAGCCGCATTTCCCGCGTTAAAACCCATCGTAAAATCAATTCTGCCTGACATGTTTTCTCCTCGCGCATTAAACGCTTTACCGTCAACAGTAGCAGAGCAAACCCGGTCCAACAAGCCAGCCAGTTTTTCCGGATAGCGGTATGCTTATAAGTGTCTGTCCAACAGGTGATAGCAATGAGCCACGCAAACCGTTTATCCGAACTGCGCCAGCGCATCCATCAGGCATTTACCCAAGCCGAGCCGCAAGCAATCTCCGGCCTAATCGCCAGGTTGGGAAATTACGATAGTCAGGCCATCGGCGTATCTTCGCAGGCATTGATAGAAGCGGTGCGCACTAAACACAAACAGCCGAGCATTTTCGAAGCTTTCTTGCATGAATACAGGCTGAGTAGCGATGAAGGCATCGTGTTGATGAGCATTGCCGAAGCCTTGTTGCGGATACCGGATAGCGCCACGCAAAACCTGTTCCTGCGTGACAAATTGGCAGATGCCGACTGGTATAGCCACTGGCTACACAGCGATTCAGTAGCGGTCAATCTGGCTAGCAGCGCGTTGTGGGTGAGCGGCAAAATGGAAGCGTTGATTCGGCAGCGGGTTTTCGCTAGCTTGTTAAGCCGGCTGGGCGAGCCGCTGATCCGCACAGCCATCAAGCAAGCCATGCAGCAAATGGCCGAGCATTTCGTCATCGCTGAAGATATAACAATGGCTATCGAACAAGCGAGCCGCAACCCTGCCTACCGCTATTCCTTCGATATGCTCGGCGAAGCGGCCTTGACCGAAGAGGATGCTGAGCGCTATTTCGCGGCCTATCGCCAGGCAATTGAAACGCTGGCCGAATCTGCTAACGCGGATTTATTTACCAACCCCGGCATTTCGATCAAGCTCTCGGCGCTTTATCCGCGTTACGAACCCTTGCAGCATCGCTACGCGGTGCCGGCCATCAGCAGCAAGCTGTTGGCCTTGGTCAAGCTGGCCCGCGCCGCGAATATTTCCGTGACCGTGGATGCGGAAGAAGCCGAACGGCTGGACCTGTCCTTGGATATTTTTGCGGCAGTGCTTAACGATACCGCACTGGCCGGGTGGCCTGGTTTCGGTCTGGCGGTGCAGGCTTACCAAAAACGCGCTGTAGCAGTGATCGAATGGCTGGCGGTGTTAGCCGAACAGCAACACCGGCTGATTCCAATCCGCTTGGTAAAAGGCGCGTACTGGGATAGCGAAATCAAGCGCGCCCAGGAAAACGGCTGGGACGACTACCCGGTGTTTACCCGCAAAGCTGCCACGGACTTGTCTTATCTGGCTTGCGCCCGGCTGATCCTGTCTCGCCCGCAAATCTTTTATCCGCAATTCGCCACACATAATGCCCACAGCGTGGCGGCGATTTGCGAGTTTGGCAAAGGCCATCCGGGATTTGAATTCCAACGCCTGCATGGAATGGGTAGTGCGTTGTACGATGAGTTGCTCCATCAACAGCCGATCAACTGCCGAGTGTATGCCCCGGTAGGCGGCTACCGGGAATTGTTGCCTTATCTGGTCAGACGCTTATTGGAAAACGGCGCGAATACCTCGTTCATCAACCAAATCGAAAATCAGCAGATCAGCGCCGCTAATCTGTCCGGCGACCCATTGGTCCAGTTAAATCAAGTCGACTCTGAACCGTTGGCTGTACCCAGCGAGTTATTTGGCGCGCAACGCCGGAATTCGCAGGGGCTGAATTTGAGTAATCCTGAGGTATTGCAGCAGTTGCAACAGGACTTGGCCGCAATGTCCGACCACAAATTGCAAGCTGCGCCAATGGTCGCCGGTCGGCAAACTCCTGGCGAACCGCATCCTGTTTATAGTCCGCATGACCGACATAGACTGGTTGGCGAAGTGGTATTCAGTTCCCAAAGTGATATAGAACAAGCCTTGCAACAAGCAGCCAGCGCGTTCAATGACTGGCGTTTATGCCCAGTCGCAACCCGCGCCGGGTATCTGCGTAAAGCAGCGGACTTATTGGAACAGCAGCGCCTGGAAATGGTGGCGCTGTGCATCCGCGAAGGCGGTCGAACCCTGCGCGACGCGCTGGCAGAGGTGCGCGAAGCGGTCGATCTATGCCGTTACTACGCGGCCTGTGCAGTCGAGCAATTCGCTCAGCCCCAGCAACTGCCCGGACCCACTGGCGAAGATAATCAATTATTTCAGGTCGGGCGCGGCGTGTTTGTCTGTATTAGCCCATGGAATTTTCCGATTGCAATTTTCATCGGCCAAATCGCCGCTGCGCTGGCGGCCGGCAATACCGTGATCGCCAAACCGGCTTTGCAGACTTCGTTAACAGGCATGGCTTGCGTTCGCCTGTTACATAGCGCCGGGGTCCCGGAACAGGTATTGCAGTTTTTACCCGGCGACGGCGCTGAGATTGGCCGGCACTTGTTGAGTGACGAACGCGTCTCCGGCGTCGCGTTTACCGGCTCTGGGGCTACCGCACAGCTGATCAACCGGCGACTGGCTGATCGACACGGCGCCATCGCCACTCTGATTGCCGAAACCGGTGGGCAAAACGTGATGATCGCCGATAGCTCCGCGCATCAGGAACAACTGGTTGCGGACGCCTTGCTATCGGCGTTTAACAGCGCCGGCCAACGTTGCTCGGCGTTGCGGGTGTTGTTTCTGCCGGAGGCTATCGCCGACAGCATCGTCGCGCGTTTGATTGGTGCGATGCGCTTGCTGCGGCTTGGCTCGCCAATGGCTATAGCCACCGACGTAGGCCCTATCATTGATAGACACGCCTTAGCCAAACTACTGAACCACATCGAAAAGCTTAAACGCGAAGCCAAGCTGTTATATCAATTGCCCATCCCTCCCAATCTGGCAGACGGCTGCTTTTTTCCACCCACGTTGGCGGAAATACCGGCACTATCCTTCCTTGACCACGAAGTGTTCGGCCCCATCCTGCATATTGTCCGTTACCAAGCCAACGAGCGGGCAAAATTGGTCGAAGCCATCAATGCCAGCGGCTACGGCTTGACGCTGGGTATTCACAGCCGCATCAACGCCAATATGCGTTACATCCAGCAACACGCGCGGGTCGGCAACATTTACATCAATCGCAATATGATAGGCGCAGTAGTCGGCGTGCAGCCGTTCGGCGGCATGGGCTTATCCGGCACCGGCCCGAAAGCCGGCGGCCCCCACTACTTGCAACGCTTCGCCAACGAACAAACCGTCACCACCAACCTCACCGCCATCGGCGGCAATCCTTGGTTGTTGCGGAAATAAACGTGGATTTTATGGCCTCGGTTCGCGAAATTTGGATTCCGCACCCTGCTAGATAGTGTAATTTTACAAAAATCGTTGTTAGTTTCTGCCTTTGAAGCCGAAAACTTCTAGTGTTAGTCTAGTAGCACAACCGGGTATGTCCCACTATCTCTCCATATCAATCAAAGCTTGGCGCTTATGTCCAAAGAAAACAAATCCTCGCTGATTTCGCCAAACGTATTAAGTTTGCTCTTGATCATTCTGGGTGGCAGCCTGTTCGTCGGTCAAAGCCCCTTCAACGATTCCAGACCTAACAAAGCACCGATACCGCAGCAGCAAGCCGGGTTTAAATCAGACGTGGACGCGCGTTTGTGGCAAGACCCATTCGAAGCCATCGCCAACCAAAATTTAAACCGCGAGAATTATCAGCAATATAAAAACACTGAAGAAGTGATAAAAACTGTTCAAAAGCAATTGGGTGAATTACGCGACACGCGGCAAATTGTGATGGCCACTCTGATGCCGAATGGTCACTATCAGGAAGACGTAGAAACCCGCCGGCGTATCCGCTATGCGGTGCTGTCCGGACTGACAGCCGACCAAAACAACGAGTATGCGCCTAGTGACCCGGAGCATATTGGCTACGTCAATTACCGGCTTAACGATACCAGTACCTTAATCGCCTTCGAATCTCTGGTGTGGAAACCCAATCCTGTGTACTCACTTCGGGATGACGATAAACATCCGCCGATCTTAGTGTTATACCTGGACAACAAACTGTTCGGCTATCAGCCGCTGCACGACTTGTTCGAGAATCTCCGCAAGATTTATCTGAAAAACAGTCAATTCAATCTGGAATTCAATGTGCTGGGGCCGGCGACTTCTGATGAATTGCAAAACATGGCTCGGGCGGTCAAACCGGCCGCTAAATCCGATGGAAAGCCCTTATTTCGAATATATTCGCCTCGCGCCACAGTCGATGAAGGTAAATTACTGTTTGGCACTAGAACCCCAGATAGGAATGAACCAACCAATTTGACCGAGCATTTCGGAGCTGGCCTGCCTTTTATTCGTACAACCGCTACCGACAGCCAGTTAGCCACGGCCTTGAGTAAGGAATTGGCACTACGCGGCGTCCGAATCGGCAACCGCGCCAAGTTGGCTAATTCCACTAAGCACGTGGTATTGATTTCCGAAACCGAATCATTGTATGCCTACCATATTGGCACCACATTTGCAGATGCCTTAGTCAAAACCGCTATGAACGGGGAAAATCCGGCTACGGATTGCGATGGGCAATTAACTCCAAAATCAGACTGCCTACGCCAATACGTACACCAATACACTTATTTTCGCGGATTGGACGGCAAAACTCTGCGAGGCCAAAGCTCACCGATTACCGCTACTAAGTCCGGCGACAATGAATCCAGTAATTCCTCCGAGGCATCGAAAGCCATGGAACATGCCGACGGCGATAGTCAATTCGACTACATGCGCCGGCTGACCAATCAGATCCAAGACATAGAAGAGAAGCTTGAAGACAGCAACCACAGCATTGGCGCCATCGGCGTCCTAGGTAGCGATGTCTATGACAAACTATTGGTACTGCAAGCACTACATGCGAAGTTTCCTGACATTTGGTATTTCACGAACGTCATGGATGCCCGGTTTTTACACCCAGATCAAAACGAGTGGGCGCGGAACCTGATTGTGGTATCCAGTTTCGGCTTACAACTGCCACAGGAATTGCAACACGGCATTCCGCCATTCCGCGACAGTTACCAAACCGCCTATTTTTTAGCCGCGCAAATGGCATTATGGGACTCCAATCCCGCTTCCTCTGAGCCGACGTCGGTAACGGAAGTATGCAATACAATAGACAGTCAAAGCCTATTAGACCAAACAGTGTTCAGCCACCCAGCGATACACGAAATCGGTCGTACCAAGGCGTTCCCGCTCAGCCATGCGAATTCCGAACCTCAAACCAGACGTAAGGATTGCAAGGTGCTTGGCCCTATGGCCAGATTTATCCAGGCAGCCGACAACACTAGGGATAAGGCCCGAAGAATGGACATCGAGCAGCAACCATTATTAGCGGATCAACCCTTTTTAAAGTTTTTCCGCATCGCGCTGAAAATTCTAATCTGCGCCTTGTTGTTTGCCTGCCTATGGCTTTATTTTCATCGCAAAATAACAATCGCGGATGCTGCCAAACTGCCGGTAGAAGTCAGCGTACTAAGTTTGCAACGAACTTGGCTGCTGTTTTGTCTGTTAGTGGGTTGCGGATTAACGGCATTCGTGCTGAACACTGAACAGACCGAACCTATAGCGCTAATAGAGGGTGTCAGCATGTGGTCAACTGAGGCGGTCCGATTCGCGGCGCTGGTGGCTACGGTGTTTTGGGTAATCGAAACCGTCAAGTTTCCGCGGTTATTTTGGGAACGGCTGAATTTCAGCGGTAAGTTTGGTGTGTCTGCTGATAATCGTTGCCATGCGCATGATCAATCATTACAAAGACGACTTGAACGAAACTTGAGTATGGGTAGAGTTGGCATCTTGACGCTAGCAGCCTGGCTACTCACCTTTGCCATAATTCTGTCACTGGGCGTACCGGTTACACCTTATCGTGGCGAGTTTGTCTATCACCTTGACTTTATATTGTTACGATTGGTGTTAGTCCCGACCTATTTGTTTTTGATGATTAGCGTCACCGAAGCAGCGCAAGCGATCATCCAGTTTATCCGCTCCATCCCACGTGCCGAGCCCTGGCCGGTATCGATGACGGAAGAATATCGCGCCACGCTGAATATCGATAACGCTTACCTTCAGGATTGGGTGACGATCCGCCTAGTGGGTGATATGACGCAACAAGCCAGCCGCCTGATCTCTTACCCGCTATTCGCTGCGGCCCTTATGGTGTTGGCACGAATGAGTTATTTTGATAACTGGCATACACCGCCCGGATTGTTGATCGTGATCGGCGTTTGCATCGCCTATTTGTTCTATTGTGATTTTCGCCTAAAAGCAGTGGCGGATAAAACCGAACACGAATCTCTGAAAAATCTGCGCCGCCTGTCCATAGCCAATCAAGGTAACGCCGACAACCCTCCACTAGCCGGCAAACTGGGAAGTCTGTCTGACTTGGCTGAACGCTATGCCGAGGACACTTATAAGCCTTTTGTACAACGCCCCATTTTTCAGGGCGTGTTGTTAATCATTATGGCCGCCGCCATCGGCTACACCGACTACTTATCGATCGTGCTGAAGGTGCTTGGCTAACAGGGCAATTCCATTTTAGGCCGTTAGCATCTCCGGAAAGAGGACTTAGGCGATTGAATTTCGTATAAAAAAATGCGATGGTGGTACCGTAAATCCTGCGTTAGTAAGATATTGGCTTAAGCTCGCTTAAGTCTTTTTATAGACACCTGACAACCCAGAGAAAGCCTATGCTCGCTACCAAACGCTACGAATATTTACCCATCGAACAAATCGAATTTCATCACACGCTCACCAACCATAGAGAACTAGATCGGGCCAAGGTCGCGCATCTGGAAAAAGACATCGTGGTCAATGGCCTGTTCGAGCCACTGGTGGTTTGGGAGCGTAACAACCGCGAATATTATCTGGTCGGCGGCTTTCATCGCATGGAGGCCATTCAAGGCATCCGCCGCGCCAATCCCGGCTATTTCGATAGAGTGGACGTCAGAATCGTCACCGGCGACCCGGATGAAATCAAGGCGCTGAATCTAAAACTGAATTCCGACCGCGTCGACACCCGCATCACCGATTATTTCCAGACCGTGATTTACTTGAACAATGCCAACTGGTCCAGAGAGCGCATCGCCGAATTCTTCGACAAAAGCATCAGCTGGATCGACGACATCATTCGCTACGCCCCGCTGACCACGGAAGCAATGCGCGAAAAACTGGCCGGCGGCGAGTTGTCCTGGGCCAGGGCACGCGACATCTTGCGTAAAGCCTTAAACGCACCGCCCGGCAACGAAAAAGACATTATCGAAAGCGAACTGTCCCGACCCGCGCAGCCCGTTGCCAAACCCCTACCCTTCCATACAACGATCAAACGTTTATCCAGCTCGGTTAAAGCCGATCCCAAACGCACGTTTAAAGTCAGCACCCAGGATATTTACGCCTTGGTGCTGACCTTGCGCGGCAAAAACGTCGATCAGGAGGCCATCGAACGGGTGCGTAAAGCCTTTCCTATTTTGTGGGACGATGAATAGTTCGATAACCGGAAACTAGCCATTCCTGAATTGTCATAAAACCATTCGCCCGCGTCAGCTAAGATAAGTTTGACTGGAACAATCCTCCGCTTAGCGAATCATAAGCGGGGGAAACTTTGGGAAATTCAATGCTGAAATAATGTGTTAGCAATGAAAAATCTTATTTTGAAAATAGTGAACGCTCGCAAACCGTATCGGAAACGCATGCCGCCGTTGGCTGGCGTATTGCTGCTCTCGCTGAGCGGCTGTATGCCGATGAGCTATCCACCCGGCGCTAAGACCAATACCGCGCAGCTGGGCGAGAATACTTTTCTAACCGAAGACGGCGCCAGTCTACCGCTACGCCGCTGGCTGCCCGACACCGAACCCAATGCAGTGATCATCGCGCTGCACGGCTTTAACGATTAC
>Ga0123393_1067223_pt1 | contig 24992 bp, 21 predicted proteins | sample T6HHNH4metaT_FD_89921 | JGI IMG/M metagenome (GOLD analysis project Ga0123393, IMG submission 89921) | Methane-oxidizing artificial microbial communities from Washington, USA to study methane cycling - T6-HHNH4 metaT (Metagenome... | ecosystem: Engineered > Modeled > Simulated communities...
GCCGCCTATGGTGTCCATGTCCCCAGTCATCGCCATGCGCAAAAGCTGTCCCGGAACATAACACGCCGATTAACAATATCAATATAAGCCTGAACATATATCCTCCTTTGTTGGATTGTTTCAGTCGCGGCGGATTGTTCTCCTATTTGCTTAAAAACCTCTTAATTCCCTTGCGCCATCTGGAAGCAAAGCAGAACAGATCGAATACCGATCCCTCATCCCGTAAACCGTTGGCGAAAAATTGCCGAAGCGTTTCAAAACCCAGGTTTCCTGAAACCTCAATCTATTTCGAGCGACTGTAAGACATGCTGCATGGGGACCCCATCAATGCGGCCTGTGGGCAAGCCCGATAACATCGCCACATTAAAGTTTGATGAAAATGACGATTTGAATGAACCTTGCTTGTTTGCCCGGGAATAGACGCTGCACGTAACCACGGTTTTGTCTGGTTACCGAAATTGAACCGGGCGCCAGATCATCCTCGCTGGAAACTGCTTGCGCCCGCATAGTGAACGATGCAGCAAAAGGAATCCGGGCCATGACGCTTATCAACCAATCCAAAAGAATCATTGTGTATTCTCACGATACCTTCGGTCTGGGTAACATTCGCCGGATGTTGGCAATTTCTAAATCCCTGGTGGATGCCGATCCGAACGTCTCGGTACTGATTCTGTCCGGCTCCCCCATGCTGCATGCGTTCCGTATCCCCGATCGTATCGATTACATCAAATTGCCTTGTTTGTCTCGCAACGTCAAAGGCGACTACTCGGTGAAATTCCTGGATATGGAATACGAACAATTGCTCAAGCTGCGCAGCAACATCATCCTTAGCGCGGTGCTGGATTTCGATGCCGATTTGATTTTAGTGGACAAAAAGCCCTATGGCGTCAGCGACGAATTGGGTGCCGCTCTACAGCTCATGCAACGTCGCGGTCACCGCGCCAAACTGGTATTGCTGTTGCGCGACATCCTCGATAGTCCGGAAAGCACGATTCCGGTCTGGAAGAAAAACGGCTATCACGACGCCATCCAGTCGCATTACGACAAGGTATTGGTGGTCGGTTCTCCTGACATTTACGACATGCGCAAGGAATACGAATTTCCCGACGCCAGCCACGAGAAAGTCGACTTCTGCGGCTACATAGCCCGCGAACGCAGCGACAAAAAAGCCGGTGAGATTCGCGAGCAAATCGGTTGCACCAAGGAACGTCTGGTGCTGGTCACCGCAGGCGGTGGCGAAGACGGCTACCAATTGCTGCACAGTTATCTGGAAGGCCTGAATCGGCAGGATCTGGGCGACAACACCATGACCCTGATGATTTGCGGCCCGGAAATGTCGGAAAGCCGCCGCCATCAGCTTGAAGTTTTGGCGCGCAGTTGCCGGAATGTGGTGATCCAGGAGTTTAACACCGACATGATGGCTTGTATGGAAGCCGCTGATTTGGTGGTGAGCATGGGTGGTTACAACTCCACCTGCGAATTACTGACCCTACGCAAGCGAGCGATTTTGGTGCCGCGGGTCAAACCTTCCCAGGAACAATGGATACGTGCGGAACGCCTGGCGCTGCAAGGTTTGGTTCGTGCCATTCACCCCAACCAACTGACCCCAAAACTACTGATGGACACGGTCCGTGAAGAGTTGGGCCGTACCAACGTTCATCACAGCCGCTTGTATCAAATCGACATGGGTGGCTTGCCGCGTATTAGCGAATCGATCAGCGATTTACTGTATGGCAGTGCGGAAAAACCGCAAGTGCAGATCAGAGCTTCGAGCCGCAGCGTAGCAGTCGACTAACCCCTTCACCCTCGAGATAACTCCTTCGGCCTGTGTAAGGCCGACTGAACAATTTTGGATTTTATAATGCAAAACCATGGCAGCCGGGCGCAAGTCGCTTACATACTCAAAGGCTTTCCGCGCACCTCGGAAACCTTTATCACCAATGAAATCCATTTGTTGGAAACCCTCGGCCTCGAACTGTCGATTTTTTCGATCAAGCAACTCGAGGGCCAAAAGCATCACGCAGTGGTCGATGCCATCCGCGCGCCGGTGACGTATCTGCCGCAAGCCAGCGATCTGACCGGACACAGTTTTTTAACCTGGCTAAGTGAAAACCTGCCGAAATTCGCGCCCAGCCACGGCCGGCTGCTCCTCAAACGCCCGGTGGCCTACCTTGGTGGGTTGCTGGAATGTTTGGGCATGAGTCTCAAGTACCGGTCTGGCAGGCTGGAATGGCCGCGCACGGTCTTCATCAAGGAGTTCCTGCAAGCCGGCTACATCGCCGAAGCGGTGTTACAGAATCCCGCTATTAGTCATTTACATGCGCATTTCTGCCACGGCGCGACGACGATTGCGATGTTCGCCAGCCGGATCAGCGGCTTGCCATTCAGTTTTACCGCTCATGCCAAGGATATTTATTTGCGCGAACTGAATCCCGGCGACTTGCTGCAAATCAAAATGCGCCGCGCCAAATTCGCGGTGACCTGTACCGGCGCCAATCAGGAACATCTGGATGCCTGTAAGGGGAGCAATATCGATGTGCATCGGATTTATCATGGCCTGGATACTGATTTGTTTGTGCCGGAGCCGCGCGAACAAGCTTTATCTGAGCAAATCCCTACGATTTTATCGGTCGGTCGTTTGGTCGAGAAAAAGGGCTTCGACTATTTGGTGAGAGCCTGCGCGATTCTGCGCGATCGCGGCGTCAGATTTAACTGCCGCATCGTCGGCGGCGCGGACAAATACGCACAAGTTATTCAACAACTCATCGCCGATTTGGATTTACAAGACATCGTTAGCCTGCCCGGTGCAGTAACGCAGGAAGAATTGCGCGAAATTTATCAGCAAGGTAGCGTGTTCGCCCTGCCTTGTTTGGTCGTAGATAACGGCGATCGCGACGGCATTCCCAATGTCTTGGTGGAAGCAATGGCGATGGAAATGCCGGTAATCTCGACAGACATTTCCGGTATCCCGGAATTAATTCAGGACCAGGTTAACGGTTTATTGGTACCAGAAAAAAATGCCGAAGCGATGGCCGACGCGATCGAGCGCCTGCTAAGCGACCGCGACTTGCGTTTGCGCCTGGGCCAAGCCGCAAGGCAAACCGTCTGTCGGGACTTTAATTCCCGCCAAACCACGGTGGCATTAAAAAAACTCTTCGATGCCTGCCTGGAAGGCCAAACGGTGGAAACCCATGTCTGCTGTGCTGAACATTCTTAAGCAAGATGCGCGCTTCGCCTGTCTGGCGGCGCCGTATTGCACCATGACGCCGGTGGACTTACTGGCGTATTTCCATGGTCGTCGGCAGATTCGCTATTTTTCAGTGATCGACGAAGAGCAAAACACCCCGGAAAAGCTGGACGGCATTTTGCGTAACCGCTTCGAGTTCAATCACGAGCCTTTCCAGCTTGATGATGCATTCGATTGGCTGAGAAACCCCAGCCCGGATATCGAATGGCTGATTTTACTGCATAAATTTTATTACGCAGTCGGCTTGGGAAGGCAATTCCAGCAGACTGGCGACACCCGCTACCGCGATAAATGGCAGGCCCTAATCAGCAGCTGGATCGATAACGTACCTGTAGATTTTCTGTCCAGTGATGTTACCGGCCGGCGCGTACAAAACTGGATTTTTGCTTACCGCTATTTTGTCCTGGAGGCCGCGGAACCAGCCATCGATGCCGAGTTTAATCTGGATTTTTTGGCTTCGCTGCAACAGCAGGTAGCCTATTTGTGCGAAAACCTCACGCCGTCCCGCAATCATCGTACGTTGGAGCTTTACGCGATTTTTTTGGCGGCCGTCGTGTTTCCAGAACTGCGCAGCGCTAAAGAATGGCTGAGTTTTTCGATTCACGAATTGCAACGCAACCTGCAAACCGATTTGCTGGCTGATGGTGTGCATTGTGAACTCTCGACCGATTACCACCATATCGTCTTACGCAATTTCCTGGGCATTCGCCGCTTGGCGATGTTGAATAATATCGAGCTGCCCGCCGATATGGATGAGGCGATCAAAAAAGCCCTGAGCTTTTGCCTGCATGCCCATAAACCGGACGGGTTTATCCCGGCCATCAGCGATGGCGACAGCGCCAATTTTCTGGATTTGCTGCGGCAAGGCCATGCGCTGTATGACGATCCGGCGATGCTTTATGTCGCCACGGCCGGTCAACAAGGCCAAGCACCAACAGAATGTTCGAAAACCTTTGCCGCCAGCGGCTACACCATCTTGCGCAGCGGCTGGGGCGAGCAAGCTGAAGCGTATCAAGACGAACGCTATCTGTTTTTCGATTGCGCGCCTTTAGGTGCCGGCAATCATGGTCATCTGGATTTACTCAATATCGAAGTGGCGGCTTACGGCCGATCCTTGATCGTCGATCCGGGCCGTTATACCTACGACGAATCCGGCGACACTAATTGGCGAGTAATGTTTCGCGGTACCGGCTATCACAACACCGTGCAGGTGGATGGCAAAAACCAGACTCTTTATGCGCCGCATATTCGCAAATACAAGATTCAAGGCCCGGAACCGACGCGCGAATTCAAGTGCGCTCTGCACCGGCCGGGTTTTGACTATCTGCATGGCATCGCGGCCAGTCATGAGTATCCGGTGATTCACGAGCGCAAAATCCTGTTTATCGCCGGCGAATATTGGCTGGTCTGCGATTTACTGCGCGCGGAGCAAGCTCACGACTATGAGTTGCGGTTTCATCTGGATGCGTTGGCCGAGCATCGCACCACAACTTCCGTCAATTCAGCCGGGTTGCGGGTCGATTCACCGAATCTGGTCATCCTGCAAGCAACGCAACCGGACAGCCAATTGACGCTGGAGCCGGGCTACGTCTCGCCAAGCTACGGCAGTAAACATCCGGCGCCGGTTGTCAATTTTTCCGCGTCCGCCGCCAATTATTGCTTTTTGACCGTGCTGTTTCCGTATCAATCGACACCTCCGCAACTTACGCTGGAACAGTTACCGGTGAGTCAAAACGGTCAAGCTGTGGGCAATACTATTGCTAGCGCCTTGCAGATTCATAGTCAGCAAGCCCACGGCGAATACTACGACGAGCTATTCCTGGCGCATCGCGCGGGCGCCGGTTATGAGTTTGCCGATCTAAACACTGAAAGTGCGTTTTTATTCCGTCGCCAGGATACACAGGGGCGGATCTTAGCTTGGCATAGCGCGGATAAGTCATGAAACCCAGTTATCCCATCATGGAGTCTTCTGCACCGTTGGACGCGCCAAGCGAAACGGTGATTTCCATGCAGTACTTGCTGGTGACACCATTTGCTGCGCTGACTCCTGCTGAGTTACTGGCACATTTTCGCCGGCGTGCCGTGGATAATTATTTTCCCTTGCCAGCCGGAAAAGACAAACATATTGCCAGCGCAACGCCGATTCTCAACAACGAATTTACCCTGAACAACGAAACTCATCGCTTGGGTGATGAGTTTGCTTGGCTGCATAACCCCAGCCCCGATCTGGAATGGCTGATTCTGCTGCACAAATTTTATTACTCTCGCGATCTGGCGCTGGCTTACGACTATAGCGGCGACGAGCGTTATGCCGATAAATGGGTGGCCTTGGTCAGTTCTTGGATTGAGCAGGTGCCGGACGGTTTTTTGAATAGCCAGGTGACCGGCCGCCGTTTGCAGCAATGGCTGCTGGCTTATCACTATTTTGTGCCAGGTCGGAACTGTTCGCTTGTGACCGCCGAATTTTTGCTGCATTTTTTGGCTTCGATACAGTCGCAGGCAGTGTTCCTCAGCAACCATTTAACGCCGGCAGGTAATCACCGCACTATCGAATTGTCGGCGATTTTCACGGTGGCGGTTTTGTTTCCCGAGCTCAGTGCCTCGGCGGAGTTACTGGCGTTTGCCCAACGCGAATTGCTGGACAATTTACGCCAGGATTTTCTGGCGGACGGCGTGCAAAAGGAACTATCTACCGACTACCACCACACGGTATTGAAGAACTTTCTGCGGGTCCGGGAGCTGGCGAAATTAAACAGGTTGACACTGCCCGCGGAGTTCGACGCTTTGATGCGTGAAGCGTTGAAATTTTCCATTTATGCCCACAAGCCGGACGGTTGGCTGCCGGCCATCAATGACGGCGACATCAACAGTTATCTGGGATTACTGCGCAAAGCGGAACCTTACTATCCCAGCGACGCACTCAGCTATGTACTTAGCCAGGGAAAAGTTGGCAAGCCGCCAATGCAACGTTCGCGTCTATTCGCCGATAGTGGTTACTGCATTCTGCGTAGCGACTGGAAGGAGCAGCCTTATGCAGACGGGCGTTATCTGTTTTTCGACTGCGGCCAGTTGGGTTTTGGCAGCCACGGCCATTACGACTTATTAAATTTTGAAATGGCCGCTTTCGGCCGCTCTTTAATTGTCGACCCAGGGCGCTACACCTATCACGAACATGAAAGCGACGGCATCAATTGGCGACATGCCTTCAAAGGCACTGCGGCGCACAACACCGTCATGGTGGACGGTAAGGATCAGATGGTCTACCGATGTCATGAGCCGGTCGGCCCGCAACCAATAGCTTCGGTGTTAAGCTTTGAATCCAACCAGGGTTTTGATTTTGTGCACGGTCGTGCTCTGAGTCCGCTCTACGAGGTGGATCACCAGCGCAGCATGTTCTTTGCAGAAACCGAATATTGGATTGTCAGCGATGTGTTGCTCGCCACCGACGCGCATCGTTACGAACAATTTTTCCATTTGGGACCGGAAGTGCAGGGCCAAACCGCATTACAAGGCCAGGGTATTCGTGCGCCAAACCTGTTGATTGTCCAAGCCAGGCGCGCCGAGATTGAAATAAGTGTAAAACCCGGCTGGGTGTCGCCGGAATATGGCGTAAAGCAGCCAGCGCCTGTCGTGAGCTTTAGCCAGGAAAGTTCCGGTAGCGGCTGGTTTCAAACCGTCCTTTATCCCTATAAAGACAGCGCTCCAATTTTGCACGTGGAGACTATACCAGTAACCGGTCTGGGGCAATCCGTGTCCGCCACGCAGGCTTTGGCGCTGAGTATCATCATTCAAGCAAAGACCACGTGTTACCACGACTACTTTTTCGTCGCCAATCAGTCCTGTTTATCGGAATACCGCTTTGCCGATGTGACTTGCCGGGCACAAGTCGTGTTTATTCGCCGGGATGCCGAAGGCGGAATCCATAGCGTGAGGGCTTATGCGGCGGAATGGCTGGAAATTGCTGGACGCACATTACTGGATAGCAGCGGCAATCCGGTTTGCCTGAATTACGCCAATGGCCAGCTGCACATCGACGCCATCTATGGGAGCTTGCCGGCATGAACCAAGACCCACATTTCCCGCAAATGGCCGACGCGCTGAATCCGGCGGTGATGGGACCACTACTGGCCTGGTTGCTGGATATGCCCGGCATTAAAACTGGTCATGTTGAATGTGGCATTGGCGAAAAACGCCATAAGCCAGGGAAAAGTCTGGTGATCGGCTATCGGCTTGATAGCCGACTAGGTCTAAACACCCAATCGCGGTATGTGACCGGCTGCCTATGTCCGCCGGACTCGGCGAGCCGGGAGTTTGAATTGGAACGCAGCAAACGGCCGGATCTGGCGGCAAGGGCGCTAACGGTTTTGCACGAGCCGGCGATGCTGGTTTGGGCATTTCCTTATGATAGAAAGCTGATTCATTTGCCAGCCCTGTTAGATGAGGCGTTTATCCAAACCTGGCTTGGTGCGCATGATCTAGCTGGGTATGAGCGGGTTCAGGCGGTCGAATCCGAAGTTTTGCATTATCTGGCTGAGCGTTCCTGCATGATCCGCTACCGTGTGGCGTTGGTCGGATCAGATGACCACCGCTTGCTGTACGCGAAGAACTACGCCGACGATAGCGGCCGCGACGTGTTCGCGGTGATGCGGCAATTGTGCAGCCAATTCCCCTGGGGCGCCAAAGCTCTGGCCTACGACGCTGAAACCCGCACGCTCTGGCAGTCGCCTGTCCCAGGCACGACATTGTGCTGGGCCGATTTGCAAGCTGCCGAGGGCCGGGCATTATCCGGGCGAATCGGCCAGTGTGTGGCGGCGTTTCATGCCTGCGAAATCGACACCTCAAAACGTTTCAGCCAAAGCGATGTTTCCGAAGGCCTCCTGGCAACCGTTAGGCTCGCCGAACAATCCCGCCTGGAAACCGCAAAACTTATCGAACGATTGGTAGACGGCTTGTTGGCGCAAGCACCTAATCTCCCGGAATCGGCCCTGACGACGATTCACCACGATCTGAAACTGAATAACTTTTTAGTAAATGGCGACAATCTGGGGTTGATCGACATGGATTGCGTCTGCCTGGGCGACCCGATAGTCGATTTGGCTAGTCTGATCGCCAATTTTTATCTGCACGGCCTGCGCGAAGGCGACGCTATCGAGCAGGTACACCTGCTAGTGAATCAACTGGTTAGTACTTACCGGACGCATAGCGTCCTTGCTATTTCATTGTCTGCCTTGCGTTGGCAAGTGGCGGCGGCGCTGATTCACGAAGTCACTCGCCGCAGCTTGCGGCAAATGGATGAGTTACGTATCGCGCATATAGAAAGTTATTTAGGGCTTGCCGCTAGTTACCTGGCGCGCAGTCAACAGCCAACAGGGGGCAACGATGCACTCGTTTGATCGGCCCTTACGCATATATTTAGCCAGGCACGGCCAAAGCGAGCTGAATCTTCAAAAACGCATCTCCGGCCAGGCCGACGCCAGTCTGGCGGCCAAAGGTCTGGAGCAAGCCCAGGCGTTGGCTGATGTATTGAAACAGGAAACCTTGAGCGCGATTTATAGCAGCAGCCTGACCCGCGCGATACAGACAGCCAGCCCCACGGCCACCATGCACAGATTATCCATTCAGAAGTTGGACGACTTGCGGGAAATTGGTTTAGGCATTTTAGAAGGTCGCCATGTCGATAAGCGCGACCCCGAAGCCTGCCGGTTGTGGGCCGCTCGAGAACTTGACAAACAAGGCTTTAGCGTACCGGGCTCCGAAGGCTATTTGGCTTTTACGGCTCGGGTTCTGGGCTGTTTGGATTCGCTCCTGAGCAATAGTCGCGGGGCGATTCTGCTCGTTGGTCATCGCAACACCAACGAAGTGATACTGGCCCGGTTGTTGGCTAACGATTTTTCCTGCGCAGCCGAGATCAATGTCAAAAACAAATACTTGTACGTTATCGATTTGGCGGCCCGGCCCGAAGTCATGACCATTCGTTTAGGCGGCGAACATCACGGCCAACAATATCCGGGGCTGAGAACATGAGCAATCCACTGGACCAATTTGCGCCCCTACTGGATTCGGAATTGATGGCCTCGGCGCTGCAACGGCATTTGCCCGAATGCCTGGCAGGCGACTGGCAGGTGACGGGCTGTGAAATTCAACATCCGCGTTACAAAACTTATCGGCTTGCTGAAAACCTTGAGCGTTCGTTTTTGGCACTGGTCTACCACTTGCGTGGCCGGCAATTGCCATCATCCATTGCCGATCAGCGTATCTTTTACGCCCGGGCCTACTTAGGCCAGCGCAGCCATCAGGCATTTGCCCAAGCCCAAGCCAGCGGTGAAAATGCGATTCATCTGGCGGAACTGGGCATGGTCGGCTGGCGCTTTCCGAACGATCCGGCTATGCCCTGGTTGGCGCGACTGATGGATAGCGGGCAGATTCCCGAGTTGGGTCAACCGCTATTGTCGGCTATCGAAATCGTCAATTACCGGCCGGAAATCCGTTGCACGGCGCGATACCGATTCGCTGCCTGCGAAGCTCAATCGGCGCGGGTGGTTTACGGTAAAACTTACGCCGATGAGCGTGGGCGGACGGTTTACGACAATCTGCATGTACTGCAAAAGCAATCCCAGTCAGACGCATCCTTTATCATGCCTGCAGCCTTGGCGTATACCGCCGACCACCATACTTTATGGTTGGAAGGCTTGCATGGCCAAGCTTTGGCGGAGCTGGATTTCGTCGCCGGTGTTGCAGACAAAATCCCGGCAATAGCCAATGCACTTGTCGCATTTCACCAACTCACGCCACCGTCGCTGCCCGTAGTTACCTCGCAGCAACAGCTGCAAGAATGGCACAAGAAAGCGGATAAATTGAGCCACGCCTATCCCGCCATCCAGTCGGCGCTGACTTCGTTACTTGCCGAATTGCGCCAAAATCGCCCGGTGTTTGAAATACTGGGTTTGATTCACGGCGACTTTCATATCGATCAATTGCTGGTTTTGCCGAACGGCAGTTTAGCGCTCTTCGATTATGACGAATTAGCCCTTGGCGACCCGTTGCAGGATTTGGCTAATTTCGCGGCGGATTTATACAACTATCCCTATTCCATTACTGCGATAGACCGACTGGTCCAGCAGCTGTTTGCCGCCTATGCGTCTTTCTACCGAAGTCAAATCGATTCACAGCGTTTTGCCTGGCACCTGCGCGGGCAATTACTGACCCGCGCTTACCGCGCCTTCATCCAGCAAAAATCGGCAACCCAGCAACGGGTTGCCGATTTTATTGCCCTGGCTTTGCGTCCCTGGCCGCTGGCCGGCTGAATTCATCAGGAAAACCGCTTATGACCAAGCAAATTCAACCAACAAGCCGCTTCAAGCAGATAGTTTTTGCACATCTGCGCCGGGTGCGAGGCAGTATTTTTGCCGCTATTGTCTGTATTTTAGGTTCCACGCTAACCAGCCTGATCGTGCCCTGGCCGCTGAAGCTGATTTTCGACCATGTGTTACTTAATCATCCGCTGCCCGCACATCTGGCGCCCGCGCAACCGTTTCTGCATGGCGGTAGCGAGCAAGCGTTGTGGATACTTTGCGGCAGCATGGTGGTGATTGCGTTATTCAAAGGCGTGTTTTCCTACTACCAGCTGTTTCTGACCTCACGCATCGGCTATTTGCTGGTCTACACCTTGCGCAGCGAGTTGTTCGACCATCTGCAACGCCTGTCGCTGGCATTTCACAGCAGCACGCCATCCGGGGAGTTGCTTAACAAACTCACCAGCGATACCAACACCTTAAAGGATGTTTATGCCGATTCGGCCTTGACCTTTACCACCCACGTGCTGACCGTGTTGGGCATGTTTGCGATCATGTTTAGTCTGAGCGCGAAGCTGAGTTTGATTGTACTGGCCAGTTTCCCGGTGCTGTGCCTGGCGATTGTGATGATTTATAGCCGGGTCAAACGCTCGGCGCGCAAACAACGCCATAACGAAGGGCGCTTGGCATCGCGGGTCAGCGAACTGTTGAACGCCGTGCCCCTGGTGCAAACCTACGGCATGGAAGATGTCGAACGCGAGCGCTTTGATGTGGAAAGCAGTCAATCGATGACCGAAAGCGTCCGCACCGCGCGCATCGAGGCCGGGGCGACCCGGATGATCGAAATCATCAGCGCAGTGGGTACCGGCATCGTGGTGTTGTTCGGCTGCCTGCAAGTGTTTGCCGGGGTACTAACCCCGGGCGACGTGCTGGTGTTTAGCTCGTATATCGCCCAGATGTATCAACCGATTCGGCAAATTACCCGCTTGTCAACGCGCTTTTCCAAGGCCAGCGTCAGTATCGAACGCATCAGCGAAATCCTCGATACCGAGCCGGATATCCAAGATCCGCCTGATGCGGTGGTACCTAAAGGTCTGCGCGGCGAAATCGAGTTCAGCAACGTATCCTTCGGCTATCCGACCGGCAAACCCATCCTACGGGATATTTCCTTTCATATTCAACCCGGAGAACGGGTGGCCTTAGTCGGCGCCTCCGGGGCCGGCAAATCGACCATCGCCCGCTTACTGATCCGGCTTTACGATCCGCAGCAGGGCAGGGTGAGGATCGACGGGATCGAGGTCGGACGCTACCAACGCGCCGGCTTACGCCGGGAGATCGGCGTGGTGTTGCAGGATTCGATTCTGTTCGGCACCAGCATTCGCGAGAACATTGGTTACGGCAGCCCGGACGCGACGATCGAAGACATTGAAGCGGCCGCTACTATGGTGCACGCCGACGAATTCATCCGCAATCTGCCGGATGGTTACGACACGGTATTAGGCGAAAGCGGCGGTAATCTATCCGGCGGCCAACGCCAACGGCTATGCCTGGCGCGGGCCTTGTTGCGCAAATCCTCGATTCTGATTCTGGACGAGCCGACTTCTGCGGTGGATGCCCAGTCGCAAGCCTTGATTCGCGATGCTATCGACAATCTACATGGCGGTAAAACCGTGCTGGTGATTGCCCATCAGTTTCACACCATCCGTAATTTCGACCGGATTTTAGTGCTCAAGCAAGGCGAGATTATCGAGCAAGGCAGCCACGAGGCCTTGATGCAGATGGGCGGCCATTATCACGAACTGTATAAACTCCAACACGGGTTGCGTGCCGCATGAACCAACATAAACCGCGATTACTCTTGTATTGCCAACACTCGCTGGGCATGGGCCATTGGGTCAGAGCCATGACCTTAGCCAATGCCTTGAGCCGCGAATTTCGGGTGACCTTCCTGAACGGCGGCCGCGCACCGGATCATCAGGCTGCCGTTACCGATCTGGATATGCTGAATCTGCCGCCGCTAGGCATGGGTGAAGATCATCAGCTGTATAGCCAGGATGAGCGTTACAACGTCAACGAAGCCTTGGCGATGCGCCGGCAATTGATACTGGATACCTATGCGTTACTCAGACCAGAAGTGGTGTTGATCGAATTGTTCCCGTTCGGCCGCAAGAAATTGGCCAGCGAGTTGTTGCCGCTCTTGAAAGCCGCGCGCCGCGACAAGTATGCCCGGCCCCTGGTGCTATGCAGTCTGCGCGACATCATGGTTAACGCCCGTAAAGACCAAAGCCGGCACGACGAACGGGCGCGCTGGATAACGGATCGCTATTTCGACGGACTGTTGGTACACGCGGACCCTAGGTTTGCCCGATTGGAAGACAGTTTTAAGCCTCGCCATCCGTTGAAAACGCCCCTACTTTACACGGGTTTTGTCGGACCGCGTCGCACCACGACAGCGATAAAACCGCCCCGCCTTGGGGTGTTGGTATCGGCTGGCGGTGGTATGGTCGGCGCATCCTTGTTTCAAGCGGCGGTTCAGGCACATGCCGTCAATTGGGCAAGTGAAAGATTGCCGATGACCATCGTCGCCGGACCGTTTTTGCCGGAAGCCGATTGGCAGGCGTTATCGGTGCAAGTCGAAGGCAGGAAAGGTCTCACGCTGCTGCGTTCGGTGCCGGCTATGCAGCCTTTGCTGGAGGCGCACAGTGTGTCGGTAAGTCAATGCGGCTACAACACGGTGATGGACATCCTCGAATCCCGCACGCCGGCTTTGGTCGTGCCGTTTCTGCGCGGTCAGGAAGACGAACAAACTCAGCGGGCGGAAAAATTGGCGCAATTGGGTTTGGTGAAGGTAATGAATCCGGCGGAATTGACTGGTCAGCACCTGGCGGAAGAGATTTTGCAATTGCGGGATTTTTCGCCCAATCCAGCCGGCCTGGATTTGGCCGGTGCTGACAATACCGTGTGCTTGATTCAACAATTACTTGGCGGCAAATCGGATTCGAGCGGTCAATCGCTAGTACAGGAGTGCGCCCATGCTTGCTGATTGGCTTACACCGGTCCGAGCGGCATTGGATGCCCGAGATCAAGCCATAGAGATTTTCTTTCGCGACGACGACGCCGGCTGGGATGATGGGCGGCTCTATGCATTGCTGGATTGCTTTCGAGATTGCAATGTACCCATCGATCTTGCAGTGATTCCCGATGCGCTAAGTCCGTCACTTGCTGGCTCGTTACTGGGACGTTGGCGGCGAAACCCATTTCTGTTGGGCTTACATCAACATGGATACAGCCACAACAACCATGAAACCCAAGGCCGCAAATGCGAATTTGGCATCAGCCGCAGCGAAGAGCAACAATTTAAGGATTTGTCGGTTGGTAAACAGCAGCTTGAGTGCTTGTTCGGGTCGGCACTGGACAGGATTTTCACGCCGCCCTGGAATCGTTGTAGCCAGTCCACGGCCGACAGTTTGCTTAAACTGGGTTTTCAAGCCCTGTCGCGCAACCGCAGCGCGGCGCCACTCCATATCGGGGCATTGCGGGAAATTCCGGTAGCTATCGACTGGTGCGGGATCAGAATCAAATCCGCGCAACCCTGGCTTGCGCTGGGCCAAGCCGTTGCTGATGTGTTGTATCCAGAGTATCCGGCCCCCCTGGGCATTATGCTGCACCACGCAGTGATGGGGGTAGACGACCTTGAGCATCTGCAAGCCTTATTGCAACTATTGCGTGAACATCCCACTACACACTGCCGCTTGATGCGCGAATTTTTATGCGAGCCAAAAGCGGTTGATGCACCGGCGTCTGCGTTTCCGCTCGAGCCCCAAGCTGTGCTGACCGCTATGCAGTCATACCTCCTAACCAAACCACTCTGATTGGCCTTTCGTTCATGAGCTTTAATTCCTTCAAACTAAAAACCGGAAAAACCGTATTACTGGCCGGCGGCGCCTTGCTGAGTTTATCCGTACTTGCAGAGACCACTAACGGGCAGGTGGCAGCTAACAAGCCCAAAGACAATACCTTCCGCCAGGACAATATCGATGGGGTCAGAAAAGAACCCTTGCGTATCAACCCTGGCGACAAAAGGCCCGCCGACCAATTTAAAGTAGATGTATTCGGTCATCCATTGACCATAGGCGGCGCCTACGAGTTGGAACCGCGCTATGTCGAAGACCGGCGTCTGGACCCGCGCCGCGACGACGATGTGGCCAATGTCTATCAAGACCTGAAACTGGAGTTGTTTTATCAGTGGTCAAAGTCTTTGTCGTTTTTTGTGCAGTCCGATGTGTATTACGACCCGGAGGTCTACACCGAGAGCGGTCTGGATCAATACGAAGCCGGCATTAAACTGACCCAGGCCTGGCTGTTCATTCATCAAATTCTGGATTCGGGGTTTAGTCTGCAATTGGGCCGGCAACGTATCGCCGACAAGCGTCAATGGTGGTGGAATGACGAACTGGACGCGGCACGGGTGTATTTTGGCGAAGACACGCTGTTTGCCGAGTTGGCGATTGCCAAGGAGTTGGGATCCAAGCAGTCGGATCAGGATTTCATCGATCCAGTGAGCGACCGGGTGGTGCGAATGATGGGCGACGTGGTTTGGCAATGGGATCCGAAGCAAAACCTGTCTTTGTTCTTTCTGAGCCAGTTCGATAATTCGGACAACCAACGCCCCGGCGACTTGATCAGAGCTAATCGTAAAGACGCCAACGACGGCGATCTGAATTGGTTCGGCGGCCGGGCAATGGGCAAATTCAAAATCGAGCATGTCGGTAAAATCGGTTATTGGCTGGATTCGGCATTTGTATTCGGAGAAGAGACCACGCAAACTTTTACCGACATCAATAGCAACGTGTCCCGGGTCAGAGCGCAAACCCCAAGGCACGTCGAAGCCTGGGGCTTGGACGCCGGCATCACTTGGTATACAAATCTGTTTCTGGAACCTTACTTTACCTTGGGTTATGCCTACGGCTCCGGAGATTCCAATCCCAGCGACGGTACCGACAGCAGTTACCGGCAATCGGGGATACATAACAACAAGATCAAACTATCCGGCAGCCAACGTTTTCGCTATTACGGCGAGTTATTTCGGCCGGAACTATCGAATTTAAATATCATGACCGCCGCGTTAGGATTTCCGATCTCCGAGCAAAGCTCTATCGACTTGCTCTATCACCATTACCAACAGGCCACGCCTTCGGCTGTAATTCGCGATTCACGGATTCGCGCCACGCCTAACGGCAACAGCGGCACCCTGGGCGACGAGTTCGATTTGGTATTGTCCTTGGATGAATGGAAGCATTTGCAGGTGCAATTTGCCGGTTCGGTATTCATGGCCGGGCCTGCTTTCGGACAACTGGAGGGTAATAATTCCTTTCAGTTGGATCTGACCTTTAAATACAGCTTTTAACGGTTTGGTTAGCATGCAGTCAAAGCGTCGTAAAATCCTGTTTTATTGCCAAAGCTTGGTCGGCTTGGGGCATTTGACCAGTAGCTTGCTGGTGATACGCGAGTTGTCGACATACGCCGATGTCGATTTGATCCACGGCGGACAAGGCTTACAACTGATGCCGGAATTGCCGGGCTTTCGGCATCTGCGTCTACCTACCATCTTGATCGATAGCGCCAGCGACGAACTTTATGCGCCTGAGGGCGACAAGCACATTGACGCCGTCTGGACCGAGCGCGCCGCCGCTATAAATGAGTTTGTAAATTGGCCCTACGATGCGGTGATGGTCGAATTTTTCCCGTTTGGCCGCCGTCGTCTGAAAAAAGAGATTCTGGGTTTGTTTGCCGCGGTCAGGCAGCGTTGCGGGGCGATTCCGATTTTTTGTTTTGTGCGGGAAATCCTGGTGCCTGCAGCAGTGGAAGCTGAGCGGCGCATGGTCAAACTGGTACGGGAGCATATTCACACGGTATTCGTGCGCGGCGATCCAAACATTGTGCGCTTCGAGGAAACTTTCAGCTTGACCGCGGAAATTGCCAACCGCCTGGTTTACGTGGGCTACGTTAGTCCGCCGCCTCCCGCAAACTGGCCGACGCGACAGAACAAGATCGTCGTCAGTCAGGGTGGCGGCGAAATTGGCAAGACTCTATTGCGCGCGGCTATCCAGACCGCGCCTATGCTACCGGACTACAATTTTTTGATTGTCACCAGTTCCAGAGCTTCAGTAACCGAAATTGCCGAGCTGCAGGCCTTGGTCCGCAGCCCTAATGTCCAAGTCGTGTCTTTCTTGAATGACTTTCAGGAAAATTTGCAATCTGCCGCTTTGTCTATCAGCCTGGGTGGCGACAACACATTGATGGACGTGATCAGTACTCGCACGCCGGCGTTGGCTTACCCTTATGCCGGCAATAGCGAGCAAGGTCTGCGCATTGAAAAACTGGCCGGCAAGGGCTTTGTGTATCCGTTGACGGAAACTGATCTGGTGCCGGAGCGGCTAAGTGTCAAAATCAGGAAAACGATAAACCAAACTTATCCGCAACAGGCCATAGCCATTAATGGCGCGGCCGAAATCAGTCGGCGGATAAGCGTGATTCTTGAGGGTGAGTTTTGTGAAGACTAGTGCGCGCGTTCCGGAGAGGCAAGGGCGGTACTCGAATCGAGCAAATTGGCGGTCGAGGCGTCGTTGCCGAGCCGGCGTTTGATGTCCGCTGCTTTCCAGTCCGGATGCAGTTGCAACAGCAAAGCGGCCATGCCGGCGACATGCGGTGTGGCGAAGGAACTGCCGTTCATAAAGTCATAGGCTTGGTGCGGCACCGTCGTCAGAATGTCTTTGCCAGGCGCGGCGATTTGCTGGTTGTTGCCGTTCTTTTCCTGGCCAACGGCTATCACACCGGCGATATTGGCCGGAAAACCACCGGCTTGTATTTGACTCGGTACAGCCGCGACCACAATAATGCCTTTGGCCAGCGCTTTTTCAATCAGTTGCTGTACTAAGGGGTCTTCGGGGCCGCTCAGGCTCAAATTGATGATATCGCTATTCATGCGAATGGCCTGATTCAAGGCTAATGCCAAGGTAAAGCTGTTGCAACGCGCCGCCAAGGAATTGGGTTTCTCCGGCCAGCAGGCCCGAAATGCCAAAATTTCGGCTTCGGGGGCGATGCCGGCAATACCTATGCCGTTGTTGGGGTGGGCGGATAATACGCCAGCCACCGCCGTACCGTGAATATCGGCCAAATTGTGATCGCTGGGTTCCGGCGCAGTGTTTTCCGAGTATTTAATTCGACCTTTCAAGTCCGGGTGTTCGGTATCCACGCCGGTATCGATGACGGCAATCCGCACGCCTTGGCCGGTGGTGGTAAGGTGCAGATCGGCTATCCTCAAGGCGTTAAAACCGGTTTGTAAATGCAGATACGGGTCGCTATACGCCGGAGTAGGCGGTGTCTGTTTACCTAGAACCTGAAAGCTATGCATTTGTTGCACGGACGAAACGTCCCGGTCCTGTTGCAATTCTGCGATTGCCTCTTGTACGGGCAGGGTGTCCGGCACCTCGTAAACGACGCAACTGACACCCAATGTGGTGACCGGCCATTGGGCGACGAATTGCAAATGATGGCGCTCGGCAAGTTCCTGTGCAATATGTTCGCTCCAGCCGGAGTTGCCGTATTGGCCACGCAAGCGATACCCGTCCAAAGTATTGGCCGGCAAGGCGCGATCAATGCTGCGGTCGGTAAAGGTGACCAGCAGACGGCGTTCTTCCGCAGTTTTGCTATCGCCCAGCCGCGATAAATCGCCGGTGCTGGCGCAGGCATTAAGCAGCCCGAGCATGCAAATAAACAGATTTAAGCGCACTAATTTCATGATCAATTACGGTTGTAAAATAGGTTCCGCCAGTATTACATCCTGTCGGCCGCGGAGCAACGCCAAGGCGCCGGCCATGTCAGTATCCGGCTTGCCGGCGGTAATTTTGACAGTGTAAGCGCCGACGCTGTTCGGCCCGTCTACCCGTACCCCACCAATTTGGCTAAGCGCGGCGTCTATGTCTTTTTCTGTCAGATTCTTGGCAAACACCACGCGTAACTCACCGATCGGACCTGCGTCTGGCTTGGCTGCGGAAAGCGTGTGATAGTCGGTAGTATTGGCCGGCGATAGATATTGCACGGCAGCCGGCAGGGTGACCAATAACAAGGATGCGGCAATAGCTAGGCCTTTTCCGGTATTGCTGGCGATCCGCCAAAATCCGCGAGCAACGCTGAATGGTTTTACATTAGAGCCAGTCAGTTTGTCGTGGGGGCTATCGTCTTTTACGGTAAGCGGGAGTTGACTGGCTGTTTGCATTTTTGCTCTAAAACCGGCGAAAGAAGCTTCGGCCGCTACGTCCAGATCGGCTGCTTGTTGCACGGCCAATGCGAGTTTGCGCAATGTCTGCAATTCGCGCCGACAGACCAGGCAGTATTTTAAATGCAGGTCTACCTGCTGCCGTTCATCTGTTGACAGGCTTTGATTGACATACCAGGGCAATAACAAAACGATGTCGGAGTGGGGGTTAGTGGGTGAGGAAATCTGTGGGTTCATGGCCTTATTTCTCCTGTGCATCGGCAAAAACCTGCAGTTTCCTGCGGGCATGAAACATACGGGTTTTTACAGTATTTTCCGGGCAATCCAGAATTCTGGCGACATCCTGATAAGACAAGCCGTGGTAAAAGGTTAGTTCGATGACTGCACGTTGGTCCGGCGGTAAAGTGGCCAGTGCGTAGTTTAACCAGTCTTCGTTTTCCCAATTATTCGCAGGATTTGCGGTCGGGTCGCCGATGGTTTCGGTCAAGTCGTCGATATCGACATCGTTGTTACGCCGGGCACTTTTGGCCATGGCTTTCAGGGTTTTGTGATAGGCGATGCCGAATACCCAGGTGGAAATTTTGCTTTCATGATTAAAGCCCTGGGGTTTTTCCCAAACCACCAGCAAGGTTTCCTGTATTAGTTCCTCGACAGCTTCGGGTTGGCGCGTCATGCGCAAGATGAAACGAAACAGCCTTGGATAGTAGTTTTTGTAGAAAGCTTCAAACGCGGCGGTATCGCCTGCGCCGATACGTTGCAGCAAGGCGTACTCGTCCGGGCCGATTTGGGGCTGTTCGGGCATGGGTGGTCGATGTAGGTTAGGTACTAAACGCAGCATGGCTCAAACCTGGGTTCCTGATGATTTTAGCTTGGTGTGCGAGTGTATTCCGCCGCGAAGCCGGAAGGTTCAAAGGCGGTAAACTTTATTTAAAATCCGGCGGTCACGGAGATTAAAAATTTATTGTCCTGTAAGTGTGGATAAAACTCGTGGTGATGGGTGTCTTCGTGATGATCGTCCAGATGGACGTCAGTATAGCGTAAGTCTAGCGCCAGATTAGATGTGATGAACCAAGAAACTCCGGCATTCCAGTAAAAATAATCCTCATCTAATAGTTTGTTGGCTTGGTAATAGCCCAGTCCCGTTGAAAATTGCAGGTTGTCCAGGATGTCGCGGCGATACTTGAGTTCGTAATTCAGTACCGTTGCCTCACGCCGATAGGCGTTAGGTGCAAAGGATACGGTGCCACTGAGCCAGTTCTGATAGTGCAGGGATGCGTAAAATTCGGCGTAATCGGCATACTTTCCAAAAATCTTACCGTCGAACAGGTAGCCGGTTACCGATAATTCAGTGCGCCAGTCGTGATTTAACGGCAGGCTCCATCCCAGATAGGGTTTGATTTCGACATCGGCGTAATTTTTATAGCTGCGGTCGTCAAAACTGACTTGTGAAACGCCCACACCGCCGAACCAACCGATGGGATCTTGATAATCGATATGCGCTTGCGCCAGAGGATTGCCGCGATTCTTGGAGTAACCCCGGTGCAAGTAGTCGCTGAGAAAAGTGAGTTCGCCATGCCATTCCGCTTGGGCGTAAGGTAAAACCGAGGATACGCCGAAAACTCCTACGAAGAGTGCAAACAAGCCTTTGCGGAAGATTTTATCTGAGTCCATGGATGGGTAGTTTGAGATTTATGTGGGTATTGTCGGCGATTGGCTGTCAGTATAGAACTACCCTTTTGTGCATTATTTCCTAGTTGGGTTGAGCCTTCAACAAACTTGAGGGATGTGGGGGTTAATTTATCAAGTTATTTAAAAAACTGAGGATGGCGGCAGCCATACCAATTAGTAACATGCAAGTATTGGCGGATGGGTGTTTTAATTAATAATAGCAGCAGGCCTATCGAATATAGACACCACACGGCAGCCCATTCGTTCATGTTGTTGGTAGTTAAATAGGCCAACAGCGGACCGGTCGTAAGATGATAGAGCACCAGTTTCCATGAACCGTAAAGCAAGGGCATCAGAAAGGCGGCGTATACGTAACTGTTAGCCATTTGAATGCTGCCGCTGGCTGGTATGGCCCAGGCGATATGCCATTGTCCGGATGTTGAGCAAATTTCCGTGCCGCAAAATGGCATCAGGAATTTGAGCTTAGTGCCGGGTAAAAACTGATAGTAGTGGTCAAAGCAAAAACTGCTCCATTGAAACGGATAAATCCGCATCATGAATACAGTGGCCGCCGCAAAGCAGAGGGCGTAGACAAACGGCGCAATACGTTTTCGTAAGGATTCCGGGATAAAGTGCATGGTGACCGCGTTGACGAAAAACGGTTGAAACGCGATGTGCATATATCCCAAAAAAGTAGCAACCTGATTGTTCGGATTAAGGCATTGGTCTATCACCGAATAGGTATATGCCTGTAGTAATTCCATCAGCGAGAAATAGGCCAATGCCAGGCATAAGACCTTGGATTCGCCGCGTCGATAAAAAAAAGCAGTGCTCGCAAAGCCGGTTACGGCAAGCGCGGCGGATGCCTCGCCACTCCAACACATAATTCCTCCTGGGAACTAAAAATTTAGGATCGGGCAAACTGCGATCCAGTGTCGGAGTTTGAAAAGTCTATAAAGAGTAACGCCTGGCGGATGCCGAGGGGCTTTAAGGCTCTGTATTGCCGACTTTTGCCTAGTTTTAGGCTTGGTCGTGAAGAGACTGCCTTGGTGTGGGTAAACCTAAGGCGTGATCGCGAGAAGAAAATGACGCAAATTTTGCAGTCGATACCTTGTGATTCCGGGATAGCTTTGCAGAATCGGTGGCTATTTTAATAGCTTGTTGAGGTTTTATGACAAAAATTTTCCGGGAACTGATGATGCCGGCACGCACCGGAGTTTGCTTTGGGTGAATGAGTGCATATCGGTTGGTTCAGAATTTCCGAGCCGGACGTACTGCTCACTCGGCAGAGATGAGTAGCCGCATTAGCAATCAGACAAGCGGGTTTGGGAAACACCCAGTTTCGGCGTTTCCGCGCAGTTGGGCGTCCAGAAAATCAAAAGTTTGATCCCCGTGTTTTTCTGGGGTTGACATTATCTTTGCTTGAAAAAATTATGCTTCCTCGGTAGGTAATGCTTCGATTGCTTCGGGCTGTTTTCGTCGTTCTGCTTTTAATTTGCTGGCTTGTTCAGCATCTGCTTTTGTGACTTGGCCGGCTGGCATGCCTTGCAAATCAACTCTGACGGCATCTTCCGTCAGGCAATCCCAATAACGATGTCCCCAGCACCATGCCTTCAGTGCGTTGCGGAGTTGGTTTTTATCTGCGCCGAGTTGATCGGCATGCGCCAGGATGTCTTTGTGGATACCGATTTTTAAGGGCAGTTTGGCGGCGGGTTTTTTGGGAAATGCCAAAGGGAATTTCTTTTGCAGCAAGCCGATGATCGCGACTAAGGCATCAGCTTTGCCGGTCTTCTTGATAGGTGATTTCTCCGCTATCTTTTTTTGCCGTTGTACCGATTTATTGGCAGCCGCTTGCTTGACAAGTTCATCTCTGAGCGATGCTAGTTCTTCAAATCCCATAATGTATCCACACTGTTATCAAGGAATAAAAAACAGATTGTACATCGGGAAACATCAAGCCAAATAGTGCAATCGAAATTCGGTATCCCAAGCCAACAATTTCTGAGATAAGTAAATTAGCCGTACGCACATAATTTGGTGCTGTTTAGAGTTTTCAGGGTGCCGACGTAAGTGTCGGCGCACTGCTTATCCGAGTTTTAGTTTTATATTTTGTGATAATTTGCGCTAAATGGGCTGCGGCATAACGGTTGCTGATTAAAATTACTATCAACGGGACAACGCTTTATCATGATTGAGAACGATATATCCGCTGTAAAAACGTATTTGCTGAATTTGCAAGATCGAATTTGTACTGCTTTGGAGGCGGAAGAGCCCACCGCTCGCTTCATTGAAGATGCGTGGGAACGCGCCGAGGGTGGCGGCGGGCGTTCGCGGGTGTTGGCCAATGGTGAGGTGTTTGAGCAAGGCGGGGTTAATTTTTCGCATGTGTTTGGCAGTCATTTGCCGCCGTCGGCAACCGTCAAACGACCTGAGTTAGCCAACCGGCAATTTGAAGCGATGGGTGTGTCCTTAGTGATGCATCCTCGCAACCCTTATGTGCCGACCTCGCATGCCAATGTGCGGTTTTTTATCGCCAAAAAAGACGGTGAGCCGTCAATTTGGTGGTTTGGCGGCGGTTTCGATTTGACGCCGTTTTATCCTTTCCGCGAAGACGTATTGCATTGGCATCAAGTGGCGCGTGAAGCTTGCCTGCCGTTTGGCGAGGATGTGTATCCACGCTATAAAAAATGGTGCGACGAATATTTCTTTTTAAAGCACCGCAACGAAACCCGTGGCGTCGGTGGTTTGTTTTTTGACGATTTGAACGAGCCCGATTTTGCTCAAGCTTTTGCATTTATGCAGAGCGTAGGTGACCATTACCTGGATGCCTATTTGCCTATTGTGCAAAAACGTAAAGACACAGTCTATGGCGACCGGGAGCGTAATTTTCAGTTGTACCGGCGTGGGCGTTATGTCGAATTTAATCTGGTGTACGACCGCGGGACGTTATTCGGGCTGCAATCGGGCGGTCGGACCGAATCGATTTTGATGTCCATGCCACCCGTCGCGCACTGGCAATACAATTGGCAGCCTGAGCCGGGTAGTGCAGAGGCCGAGTTGTACGACACATTTTTACGCCCACAAAACTGGCTGGGAATTTAGCTGGAAATCGGTTAGTAACTTTGCGTCGGTATTTGTTAGCCAACTTTATTCGCGAGGTTTTGTTTTCAGTCAAGCGTGTTTGGTCTTTTTTTTGGATAGTTAGCTAAAGTTCACAAAATTTCTGCCGCTAAAAGAAACGGCATGGTTGTAACCGCCAATACAGGAACTGATTTGCGTATGTCTATCCTGCCCTTGGCTATTGACCATTTGTTTTTATGCAGCGTCAAGGTGAATCTAATGACTACGATCAATTCATTGACAACATCATTGTATGTATCGCAAACGACCATCAGCATATCCAGTACCAAAAGCACTCACAACGACGAGGACACAGAGCGTCCGGCGGTCAGTGGAAGAGGGGAGAAGCATGGGCATCATCATGGCGGTGGGGCGTTCATGCGCAATGTCATGCAAACATTGCAAAGTTTCGGGCTGAATATTCCTGGTGGTAATAGCGATTCTGCCGGCGATGACACCACTGAAAACAATGCTGGTGGCGGTCAAAATAACTCATCTAATCTCGGGCAGTTGTTGCAGACCTTTTTGCAGGATTTACGGCAGGTATTAAAGCAAAGTGGTGTGCAGCAAACTTCTACAGCGGCGCAAGGCGATGCAAGTGCCGTGCAAACACCGCCAAAGCAGGTTACGCCGACTACGACTACTTCGACGCCTGTAACAACAAGCGCTGCACAAGCGCCGGCCGCAACTCCTGCAACCAGCGTCCAGAATAACGCCGGTACGCCGGCAACTACGACAACTGTACCGGTAACGAATACATCAACGGCTACAACCACTACGTCCGCGCCACGCGCAACTGTCGCCGATGTTCGTCAGGCCTTACACAGCTTCTTGCACGATTTGCGTCAGGCTTTGAAATACAGTGCGGATCGGCGTCACGGCTCCGACGATGATGTTCAGCATGGTGATAGAGGGGTAGGTCGAAATGGCTACGGTAAATTCACCGATAATTTGCAAAATTTGATCACGGCTCTGAGTGACGCAAATGGTGCAACTGGCGGTAAATATAAGGAATTGCAAGATAGTTTTAACGAGCTAGTGAATTTGCTGGGTACTCCTGTGAATGGTAAAAAACCGACTTTGTTGGAGTTCTTAAACAAGTTGTCCGGTAATCGTGAGAGCAACTCGCCAACCCCTGGCGCTAAGGGTTCCATTTTAACTGCAACGGCTTGAACCAGCGGTCGTCGGAGAAAAAGCTTGCATAAGCTGTTTAGATCGTTATAATGCGCGGCTCGAACGATAGACTTTAGGCGCGTAGCTCAGCTGGTTAGAGCACCACCTTGACATGGTGGGGGTCGGTGGTTCGAGTCCACTCGCGCCTACCAAAACATAAAGCACCGCATGACGGTGCTTTTTTTATTGTGGAATCGAAAATGCCTGTAATCAC
>Ga0123393_1083372_pt1 | contig 22615 bp, 19 predicted proteins | sample T6HHNH4metaT_FD_89921 | JGI IMG/M metagenome (GOLD analysis project Ga0123393, IMG submission 89921) | Methane-oxidizing artificial microbial communities from Washington, USA to study methane cycling - T6-HHNH4 metaT (Metagenome... | ecosystem: Engineered > Modeled > Simulated communities...
GCACTATTGGGATTTCTCCGGCGCTAGGTATTCGGCGGCTTGGCTATTGCTGGCTAGCTTGGTGTCCAGCGGGACCCAGGCCGATGTTTATCGTTTGTCGATCTCGGAAAAATCGATCAATCTGATTGGCGAAACCCAGCAGGCCGTGCTAGTTGACCAGGCTTTGCCGGCGCCTACCTTGCATTGGCGAGAGGGTGAGGAGGTGACTTTGCAAGTCACTAATCTACTCAAAGAAGCTACTTCGATACACTGGCACGGTATCATTCTGCCTTATCAAATGGACGGCGTGCCGGGCATCAGTTTCGACGGTATAGCGCCCGGCCAGACCTTTACCTATCAGTTTAAAGTCAAGCAAAGCGGCACCTACTGGTATCACGGCCATTCCGGGATGCAGGAGCAACAGGGCTTGTTTGGCGCGCTGATCATCGCCCCGCAGCAAGAGCTGCAAAAGGTGGATCGCGATTATGTGGTCATGCTGTCCGATTGGCCGCGTGCTGACCCGGTGCGGACCATGGCGCGCTTAAAAAAACAAAGTGACTATTACAATTTTCAGCAGCGCACAGTAGGCGATTTCTTCGCCGATATTCAACGCTTGGGGTTTTGGGAAACCGTTAGTGATCGGCTAGCCTGGGGCGAGATGCGCATGGAACCCACCGATCTAGCCGATGTGACTGGCGCCAATTACCGATTTTTAATCAACGGTCAAACTTCGGAAGCGAAACCGCTTTACCTATTCAAACCCGGCGAAAAACTGCGTTTGCGCTTTATCAACGCTTCAGCGATGACCCATTTTGATGTGCGGTTGCCGGGGCTGAAAATGACGGTGATCGCCGCCGACGGGCAACCGGTCGAGCCGGTCGATGTGGCGGAATTTCGGATTGCGGTGGCGGAAACCTACGATGTGTTGGTGCAGCCGCAAACCGAACAGGCTTACAGTATTTTTGCCGAAGGGATGGATCGCAGCGGTTATGCCAACGCGACGTTGACGCCGCGCGCAGACTTGCCTGCCGCGTTACCGACAATGCGCCCCATGACTTTGCTGACCCTGGCGGATATGGGCGGTGAGCATGCCGGCCACGCCGCTCATCAAACATCGGTTCAGCCGGCTGCCGGCGAGGAAGTCAGCCACGCGCATACGGAACTCTCGGCTAAACCCGAACCCACCATGACGCAACACGCCGGCCATGAGCATGTAACTGTCGAGACAGCGCCAAACCCGCATACCGGACATGTCATGCCAGCTGAGGACACCCGAAATACAGCAAAACCATTGAGTTATAGCCAGTTAATCGCCGCGCAACCCAATCACGTGCTGATGGGGTCGCCGGATCGGGAAATCACGTTGCGGTTAACCGGCAATATGCAACGCTACATTTGGTCGTTCGACGACACCAAATACGCCGATGCGGAGCCGATTCGGGTCAAGTTCGGCGAGCGGATTCGCTTTACCTATGCCAACGAAACCATGATGAACCACCCTATCCATATCCACGGCCTCTGGCAGTATTTGGACAACGGTAACGGCATGTACAACCCGAAAAAACATGTGATTAACGTCAAACCCGGCCAGACCGTCAGTGTCGATGTACCAGCCGATGCGGAAGGGGAGTGGGCCTTTCATTGTCATTTGCTCTATCACATGGATACCGGCATGTTTCGTAAATTAATCGTAGAAAAGGCGAAACATGAGCATCAGTAATGCCTGGTTCTCCAAGATGACCCGCAAGTACTCCATGACCGTCATTCCCGCGAAAGCGGGAATCCAGCGTGACGACTGGGCTTCCTTCTGCACGGGAACGATGACTTCCAAGGTCTCGTTTAATAGACATATAAATGTTTGGTTCTGTCTGCTGCTGGTGTTGTATTGTTCTGCCGCAACGGCGCACGACAGCTCAATGGTCTTTAATCATTTCAAGGCCGATAGGCTCGAATACGAAGGCAATCAAGGGCTACATCTGTTCAAATGGGATGTGCAGAACTGGACCGGCACTGACGAAAACAAGCTTTGGTTGAAATCGGAAGGCGATTATTCCGCCGATCAAAATATCTTCGGCCGCGCCGATTTACAGATCCTGTACAGTCGCAATATCGACACGTTTTGGGATTTTCAAATCGGCGCCCGGCGGGCGATAGAACCAGAACGTACTTTCGATGCGGTCATCGGCTTTCAAGGGCTGGCGCCGTATTTCATCGAAGTGGACAGCGCGATGTTCATCAACGAGAAAGGCAATGTGTTGGGACGCTTGACGCTGGGTTACGAACTGCTGTTGACCCAGCGCCTGATTCTCCAGCCACGCGTGGAAGTGAATGTCGCCGCGGAAGACATACAAAATCGCGGCGTGAAAGCCGGCGTGACCGAATTTGAAGCCGGCTTTCGCTTGCGTTATGAGATCGAACGCGAGTTTGCGCCTTACGTGGGCATGGACTATGTCGAGGAAGCATCGCTCCGCGAGCACCAGCACAGTTTGCGCGGTGTCGTGGGTGTGCGGCTTTGGTACTAAGCCGTTGCGGACCTATATATTTTTGAAAAAATAAACTCCAATTTTTTAAGCCAATGGGGATTGGCAGACTATTGGAATTGCCAGGAGAAAGTTTTTGACACAATCATTTTACGACTTAAGTTATTCTGATTTAGAAACGGTTATAAATCAGAATAATTTAAACCAATCGGTAGCGGGAGTTCTATTTAATTGGCATTATAAGAAAAAAGAAAGCATTCAATGTCGTGATAATATTTCAAAATCCTCATTGGCTTTTTTTGAACAACAATTCGACTTTTCTCTGCCGGAAATCGATTTAGTTCATGAGTCGTCAAAAGATCGAACAGTAAAGTTTCTGTTTAAGCTCAAAGACAATCATAAAGTCGAAACTGTCCTTATTCCGTTTAACAATAAATATTCTATTTGCCTGTCATCGCAGGTTGGCTGCGCAATGAATTGCTCTTTTTGTTTTACCGGAGAACAAGGACTTAAACGGAATTTGACTACCAGTGAAATTGTTGGCCAGTTTCTCCAGGCTTGGCGTTGGTTGGCAAGCAATAGGCCTGGAGAAGAGCGGATTTTAAATATTGTTTTTATGGGGCAGGGCGAGCCTTTACATAATTTTGATGCTGTTAAAAAAGCCTGTGAAATTTTTTTAGCGCAACACGGCACATCAATAGGTGTGCAAAAAATTACAATTTCAACGGCGGGTTATATTCCTGGGCTTAAAAGATGGATCCAGGAAGTTCCCGGGGTGAACTTGGCATTGTCGCTACATTCACCGTTCACTGAAAAGAGGAATGAGCTTATTCCCATTAATAGAAAATATCCGTTGGCTGAGGTATTAAGCTATATTGACGCGATACCTTTGCAAAAAAAGCAATTTATTACCTATGAATATATTCTGATAAAAGGTTTCAATGACTCTGCGGATGATGCTAAAAAATTGGGAGGGTTACTGGCAGGTAAACGTGCTTATATAAACTTAATTCCTTTTAACGCATTCCCTGGCTCACGTTACGAAAGTCCTGATTTGCATGAGGTCGAAAGCTTTAAAGCAGTATTAGATGAATTTAGAATCCCGACTTTAATAAGAGGCACTAAAGGCGATGACGTATTGGCAGCGTGCGGACAACTTAATTCTAAAAATTAAAAAATTCCTCCCTTCAATATTTCGGCAGGATGGCAATATGACAGCTGTGCGGACCAGCCATACACACCCGCTTCAGATTGCAGAAGTGCGTGCGAGTCCTGCGCATGGACGGATCGGCATTACTTTCTGCCCCGGTAAACATGACCATTTTGCGCACACGGGTGCCTGGGAACGCGACCTCGGTATCGATTTGGATGCCATCGCCGCTTGGGGGGCAAAACTGGTGTTGACGCTCGTCGAACCCGCAGAGCTTAAAGCCCTCAAGGTGCCGCAACTCGGACATGAAATTCGCAGACGCGGCATAGCCTGGTTACATCTGCCGATTGCCGACTTTTCCGTGCCTACTCAAGCTTTTGAACAGCACTGGGTCACGCAAGGCCGCGAGATCCGCGAGATGTTGCGGAACGGCGATGACTTGCTCGTGCATTGCAAAGGAGGTTTGGGCCGGGCGGGTATGATCGCGGCGCGGCTGTTAGTGGAATTGGGCATGGATACCGAAGAGGCGATCCAGAACGTTCGGCACGTGCGTAAGGGTGCCATCGAAACGCCTGCGCAATTGGCGCTGGTGCGTCGCACTAAACCCATCCCTTAAGCCGGGGAATATAGCGATACGTGCAGCTATGCCAACTATTGATACCACGACCATGCAACGGATTGGCGGGCAATTGGGTACCAATCCCGCAGGCGTTTTTCAGGACGGTAAAGGTCGACGCTACTACGTGAAAATCCTGGAATCTGCGGCGCATGCGCGCAATGAACTGATCGCAGCCAAGCTCTATCAACTGGCTGGAGCGCCCACTTTGACCCATGTGAGAACAATAGCGGCGGACCAGGTGGCGACAGAGTGGGTGGAGCTCGACAAGAAATGCATCGCTCATCTCAACGAAAGCGAACGCAAACAAGCTCAGCAGTGGTTTGGTGTGCATGCCTGGACCGCCAACTGGGACGCTGCCGGCTTCAATGGCGATAACCAAGGTGTTGTCAACGGCAAAGTGCTGACATTGGATGTGGGCGGCGCACTGGCATTCCGGGCTCAGGGCGATCCGAAAGGCAAAGCATTCGGTACTCGCGTCGACGAACTCGATGTGCTGCGCCGCGATGCCGGCAACCCGCACGCCGTCAAACTCTTTTCCGACATGAGCGCCGACGACATCAAGCGGGCTATAAACGTGGTGGTACGGATTCCGGACGAGAAAATTCGCCAAGTCATTCTTGGCAGCGGCGGTACCCATGCGTTAGCCGACAAAATGATTGGACGCAAAGCCGATATGGCTGGGCGCTAGTCTATTTGTGCGGAAGAGTTAATGGATTAGTTACGAGCGTCGAAAACGCGCCGGTTGGGGGCACTGTCCAATTTCAATAGGTGGCATCCTTTGGACCTCCGACTGTCCGGTATTTGGCAAAAAAATGACATTATCGCTGCCTCATCCCGGCGAATGGTGGTCAGGCAGGTGAGACAACTGTGCCGACATTCTCAAAGTAATAGCAGTCATTGGCGATTTTGTGTCAGCAAATCCGAAGCAATATCCCCCAACTTCTTCAACGCTTTTTCTACCCTGTCGTTCCAAGGTACGGCGCAACTCAAGCGAATGAAATTGCCGAATTTCTTTTGTGTGGCCGAGAACAAGGGGCCGGGGGCGATGATGATGTTTTCCTGACTGGCCCGGCGGTGCAGTTCCATCGCATCGACGCCGGTTGGTAATTCCACCCACAAGGCAAAGCCGCCCTCCGGTTGAGTAACGCGGGTGCCTTCGGGGAATAACAGGCTGACGGCTTTAACGGTCAATGCCACGTTGCGGGCATATTCCTGACGCACCTGCCGTAGATAGCGGTCGTAACCGCCTTGTTCCAACATGTGCGCAACTATCAGTTGGTTCAGAGTCGGCACGGCTTGGTGTTTCATGTATTTCAGATTTTCCACCCGCGCCATGTGGCGGCCCGGCACCAGCCAGCCCACACGTAAGCCTGGCGACAGGGTCTTGGCGAAGGAATTGCAATACAACACCTGACCGTTCCGGCTCCAGGCCTTGCAGACCGATGGTCGCCGCAAGCCAAAGCCCAGGTCGCCGTAGACATCATCCTCGACCAATGGAATCTGATGTTCTTCGAGCAGAGCCACCAAGGCTTGCTTGCGTTCGTCGCTCATGCACGAGCCGAGCGGATTGTTGTAATTGGAGACAATCAAACAGGCTTTGATCGGCCATTGCTCAATAGCCATTTGCAGCGCATCCAACGACAGACCTTCGCGCGGATGCGTGGGGATCTCCAATGCCTCCATGCCGCAGGATTCAATGACTTGCAATAAGCCGTAAAAAGTCGGCGATTCGATAGCGATCAAGTCGCCAGGTTCGCAAATAGCCATTAATGCCAGCCTGACCGCCTCGCGCGCACCGTGGGTCACCACAATGTCGTCCGGGCTGTCGGCGCATTGCAATTCCACCATGCGCTTGGCGATTTGTCGGCGCAGTTCCTGATTACCCAGCAATTCGTCGGCGTCGAAACAGCGCTTACCAAAAGAGCGCGCCACCTTGCCGGTAGCCTGTTGCAGGGCATGGGTGGGTAAAAAATCGGCATGCGGTACAGAAGAGCCCAAGTTGATCTGATACGGGTCTTTGGCCGCACGGAGAATTTGCCGGGTTAGCGATTGGCCGGTGACTTTGGCGGGTGTGACCGGCGCATCGGAAATGTCCGGCTCCACAATCGCCTGCCGACGGAAGCTGCTGACATAGTAACCGGAACGCAAGCGCGCTTGAATCCTACCGCTGTCTTCCAACAGGCGATAGGCTTCCAGCGCTGTCGAAACACTGACATTCAATTGCTGACTCAGCTTCCTGACCCCTGGCAGTTTTTCGCCTGGTTTGTAAACACCCTGCTCGATATGCGCAATCACCGTATCGGCGACGGTTTCGTACAAGTGTTTCATGTTTTTATCCAAGTTAATCCTTGCATTTGCGCTGGGCATTGCTTGTTTTGCTTCGATCAGCAAGCGCCATTATAAAGGCAACTGTGCGCTTGCCTGACCAAACCGCTCACTAGCGCCTAAACCTCAGCCGCTTCCTTAACCGCCAATTTACGCTGAATCACATCCGCCAAATACTCGGCATCATCGGCAATCCCCAGGAACCGTCCGGAACCCCAGGTATGCAACCAAGGCAAACCGATAAAATACAAACCCTCCACGTTGCTGACGCCGCGATCGTATTGCGGAAAGCCGCGGCCGTCGAAGGCAGACAGTTCTATCCAGCGATAGTTTGGTCTAAAGCCAATGGCCCAGATTATACTGGTGATGTTTTCGGCATCGGCGTCGATGCTGGTAGGATCGAACTCTGGTTCCCAGACTTTGCGGAACGGCGGTTCGACCGGCGCATCGATATTGTGTTCGGCAATGTAGCGGTCAATGTCGTTGCGGATATTGACGTAGATTTCGTCGGCATCGTCCAGGTTTTTGGTTAAATCGGGTAAAAATTCCAAGTTGCTGCCGTCGATATTGGCCATGCTGCCGTAAAGTTTCACGCCTTCCAAGGCAAATTTCCGCAAGTCGATTTCGTGACCGCCGCTACGCCCGGTCAAGTAATGATTGGTTTTATGCTTGGCTTCGTCGCCCAAGGGATGGCGGTCGATGGTCAATTGATAAAAGCCTAGGTCAAACAACCATTCCGTGGTTTCGCGGCCGCGATACACGCGCGGCGAACGCGGGGCGCTACCAACGGCAAGATGCACCTTGCGACCGGCCAGATGCAGGTCTTCCATCAACTGCACGCCGGATTGGCCGGTGCCGACCACTAACACTTCACCTGCAGGCAGTTGCTCGGGGTTGCGGTAATTGATCGAATGAATCTGGGTGATGTGCTTGGGCAGACTGTGCGCATAGTCGGGCACGATAGGAATATCGTAGCCACCGGTTGCCACCACCACGTGGTCTGCGGAAAACTCACCTGCCGAGGTGCTGACATGTAATTGGCCTTGCTCACCCCGCCATACTCGATTTACCGCTACACCTTCCATGATGGGCGGATTCACTTTTTTGGCAAAAGCTTCAACATAAGCGACGATTTCATCTTTCAGCATAAAGCCTTGCGGATCATCACCCTGATAAGGAAAGTCCGGCAATTGGCATTGCCAGTTTGGGGTGACCAAACAAAAGCTGTCCCAGCGGTCGTTACGCCAGGCATGGCCGATACGGTTTTTTTCGAAGATGATATGGTTAATGCCGTGTTTTTGCAGATTGTAACTGACGGACAAACCGGCCTGGCCGCCGCCGACGATAATCGTGTCATAGTGCAGGCGGGTGTTTTCTGATTTTTGTTTCATGGCGTCCTCGTTTTGGTTTTTTGCTATTCGCGTTGAGTGGGTGTGTTGTATTTGTCTATTCGATGAACTCGGTCACGCTGACCTGGGGATTTTCACTTCCCAAAAATTGGCTGGCCTTGGCTTCGATTTCCGCCAATTGGCTCATCGCGCTGGAGCAGGTGTAGCCGTATTTCTGCCGCACCCGCTCGCTGGCAATTTCCAACGCTTCGCGGCTGTGCTTGACGAATTCCGGCAAGGGATAAGTCTGTCCGGGCTGGAAATAATCCTTGATCACCAATGACGGCGAATAACACAGGCTTTCAGTCTGGTCCGGCCAGCGGACGCGGAAGCGCATTTCAGGCATGTTTAGTTCCTTTGGCTTTGATGAGTGAACGGTAAATTTCAAGATGGGTATGTGCTGATTGCGCCCAGGAAAATTGCTCGCTTAAACGCCTAGCGATAGTTGGCAGGCTATCCGTGGGGAAATCATCGACGGCCGTCAGCATCGCGTTTGCGATCACAGCGCTGTCTTCCGGGTCAATCCAGATGCAGTCCTGATATTGCAAATAATCGGTAAACGGCGGCCGCAGCGAAACGATGGCCGGCGTGCCGGAGATAATGGCCTCCAGCACCACCAGGCCAAAACCTTCGGTCAATGATGGAAACACCAGTGCGTCAGCCAGACGAAACAAACTCGGCATGTCCGCATCGGGCAATGGGCCGGTGATGAGCAAAGCTTGGCCGGGGCCATCCTGAATACCGCTCTCGGCGACGGAGGCGTTGAACTGTTGGCGGTAGTTGCTGTGGTCTAGTAGGCTGGCACCGCCGACGATGATCAACTGCGCATTGGGGCGCTGCTGCAAAACTTGGCGGAATGCGGTGAAGATGCGCAAGGTGTTTTTGCGCGCCTCAATGCCGCCGACTGCGAGAAAGATCGGCCCGCCCCGTGTCAAACCTAACAATTGGCGCAGTGCTTCGTCATTAGCTTGTGGTGTGGGCGAATAGCGTTGAGTATCAACGCCGTTATTGACTTGCACGGCGGTAACCCGATGCTGGATATGCAATTTGTCCTGCCAATCACGGCTGACGCACAAGACTTGTTGCGCGGCCAGGAACGAACGGCTTTGCCAGGTCAGCAACGAAATGTCGTCGAACCGATCCAGATGATGCACGGTGCGAACAAAGCCATTAATGATGCCGCGCTCGCGCAGTTCGGCCATCGCGCAACCGCTGATAGCATCTTGAGCATGGTAAATATCGAATGTCTCAGCATTGGGCTGGCTGAAGTAATCGAGATAAGCCTGAATGCGTTGAGCAACAGCAGCAACCAAGTCGCCACTCAAGGCGGGTAGTGGTATCAGGGTTATGTGGCAGCGTGTGGCGCGAAAGAAATTCTTGCCGAGTTCCGCGCCGGCGATCAAGGTCACATCGTGCCCCAAGTCCTGCAAGGCTTCCGCCAGTTGCATGGCGTGTACCACACCACCGCGTGGGTTAACAGAATGAGTCAGCATGGCAATGCGTAGTCTTGGCATGACTAGTCCTGCCGTTTTGGGCCGCAGCCAATCAAAGCTTCGCTGTGTAAATCCCAGAGTAGTTGTTCTTCGTCGCCGGCTTTAAGCCGTAACTGACCGCTATCATCAGTTCTGCCGATTGCCGCGCACGCAATACCGCGTTGCTTAAACAGTTCAATCACGGCTTCGGTATCATGGGTATCGACGCTCAGCACGAAGCCGTAGCTGGGAAAGCAGCACAACCATCTTTCCAGATCGATATTGCTGGGGCGGGGAATCGCGTTGATGTCGATCACGCCGCCCAAATCGGAGCACTCCAGCAGCATCAACAGCGTGCCGATCACGCCGGCATTACTGATGTCCTTAGCCGACGCGCATAATTCAGTTTCAGCCAGTGTTGGCAAAAGCTCTAAATCCTGGCGCAGACGTTCGGGCGGCGCGCCGGTGCTGGCGTCCCACCAGAGATACGGTTCCCGAAAATGGCCGCGCAAATCAATAGCCGCTAACAGAATTTGCTCGGGTTTGGCGGCAAAGCTGCTCAATAGCCGTTTGGCACGGCCCAGGATGGCTACCGAGAATTGCGGAGCATCGTTTCTTAAATTGGTATGGCCGCCGACCACTGGCACGCCGTAGACGTGCGCAGCGGTTGTCAGCCCCTCCAGAATCGGTTTGGCTTGGTTTTCGCCGTTGCTCCAGATGGCATCGACGACGGCGATAGGCCGACCGCCCATTGCATAAATATCGCTGACATTGACCATTACCCCACAATAGCCGGCAAACCAGGGCTGGCTGGCGACAAAGTCATTCAGATAGCCTTCGCAGGCCAGCAATAGATAGCCGTCAGCATCGGGAATGGCAGCGCAGTCGTCGCCTAATGCAATCTCCGCACCGGCATACTGAGGCAATTGCTTCATCACCAAGGCAATATCGCGCTTATGCGCCAGCGCTAAGCCTTGGCGGATTTTGAGCGTTAAATCAGCGAGCCAAGTCATGCCGCAACTCGATTAGTCGTAACAAAACCGATAGCGCCGTCCGCATAAGGCGGATACCAAGCCAATTCGGCTTGCATCAGATAATGCGGCCTGCCATGCACGGAGATTTCCTCTAAGGATTTCCAGTGCAGGCGGCGGAATAATAGTTGGTTTCGACTTTGCACCTGTGCCAGAAAGCGGGTGCAGCCCTGAGCGTGCGCTGAAGTGACGGCCAATTTGATCAGCGCCGCACCGAGACTGCCTTGTTTACGATAGTCTTGATCCACCGCCAACCTCGAGCCCCACCAAACACCGGGTTTTTCCTGATGAATGCGCACGGTGCCTACTACCCGATCCGGCATACCGGCCACGCAGGCGATGGCGACGATGGGTGTGGCGATGTTGTCAATGTCGTCCAGATCGTCGCCGGCAAAGATACCTTGTTCCTCACAGAACACTGCCTGACGTAGCACCAACATTTGTTTACGCTCCCAATCCTCGGTGACGAATTTGATCAAGTAGGCGTTGGCAAAAAACGGTTTAAAGTTATCTACCCACATCTCACACCTCATAACTGGCCAGCGCCGAGCAGGCGCCGCATTTGGCGCAGCCGGCGTTCATGTCTTGGGATAGCAGATTTGCCTGCTTCAGCATCGCGCCCAATGGCGGCAGGATTTTCGCCATAAAGCCTGGCGTCGGCGCCGGATGGTTTGCCAAGGGCGTGCCGGTGATGGGTACGAAGGGCACGACAAAGGGGTAAACGCCTTTGGCTATCAACCGTTCGGAGACCGACAAAATCGCTTCCGGCGTATCTCCCAAGCCAGCCAGGATATAAGTGCTGACCTGACCGCGACCAAATACTGCCACCGCGGCATCGAAGGCATCCATGTAACGCGCCATCGGCACGCTGGCCTTGCCGGGCATGATGCGGGCGCGCACTTCTGACGTGACCGCTTCCAGATGCATGCCTAAGCTGTCTATGCCAGCAGCCTTCATCCGTTCGAACCAGATGTCGTCCTCCGGCGGCTCGCATTGGCCTTGAATGGGTAGATCGACTAACGCCTTAACGGCTGCAGCGCTTTCGCAAAGCAGCGCCGCGCCTCTATCGGTTAGATTCGGTGTACCGGTGGTCATGACCATGTGTTTGACCTGATCCAGTTCGACCGCTGCTTTCGCTACCTCGGCCAGTTGTTCCGGCGTTTTACGTAAAATGGTTTTGCCCGCTGCAAGTGATTCGCCGATGGCGCAAAACTGGCAGGAGGTTTTACGGTTGCCATAACGGATGCAGGATTGCAGTAGCGTGGTCGCCAATACATCGGACGAATGCAGCGTGGCGATCTGCGAATACGGGATGCCATCGGCAGTCTGCAAATCGTAAAAACGTGGCTGGTGGGGAAATTCAATATGGCTGACTACTACGCCATCGCGACGAATCTCGCTGATGCCGTGTATGTCAGGCCGACTGGCGACGAACGGCGACTCGCAAGCCGAAACGGTAGCAATCGGTATCATCACGGTTCGGCCAGCCAACTTAACGGCTTTGTGATCGGAAGGACCGGCGCCACCACGGCGGCCGGTTACGCCGACTTCACTGTCTTCCAGGCGTAAGCCTAAGGACTGCAGATCGGCGATCAGCTCTGCCAGACCAACATTAGTTTGTGTTGATAGCATCATCGCGTTCGCTCTCTTGGACGGGTTGAGTTGAAACGGCTGGTCGTTCGCTGAACATAGGTGCCGCCGGCCTGTCGTCAATGCGCAGGCTAAGTAGTTCCGGCCTAGCGTAATGGCCGACCGCATCCATCATGCGTTTGCGTTTGGTGATTAAATTCATATCCAGATCGGCGATCAATATGCCTTCACCTTCGCGCAAGGGTTCGACAACATGCTGACCTTCCGGCGAGATGATGGCGGTGCAGCAACCGCCGCGCAGGGCTTTTTGCAGGCCAGGATCAGTGGTCACCGTGTCAATTTGTTCGTCACTGAGCCAACCGGTGGCGTTAACTACAAAGCAACCGGATTCCAAGGCATGGTGGCGGATCGTGACTTCAATTTGTTCGGCAAAAATCGGCCCAACCAATGAACCGGGAAATTGGCTGCAATGGATTTGTTCGTGCTGGGCCATCAAGGCGTAGCGGGCCAGTGGGTTGTAATGTTCCCAGCAGGCCAAAGCACCGATGCGCCCTATGCCGGTTTCTACGACCTTTAAGCCCGAGGCATCACCTTGACCCCAAATCATGCGTTCGTGATAAGTCGGGGTGATCTTGCGGCGTTTCAGCGCCAGACGGCCGGTTTCGTCGAATATCAATTGCGTGTTGTACAAGCTGCCGTGGTCGCGCTCGTTAATGCCCAACACCACCACAACGCCGTGCGCCTTGGCTTGTGCGGCAACGGCATCAGTTATAGGTCCCGGCACCGTCGGCGCGAAATCGTAAAGCTTCAAATGCTCACGGCCCTGGGCGACCGGCGGCAGTACGAAAGAAAAATAGGGGTAATACGGCACAAAGGTTTCCGGGAATACCACGATTTGTGCACCTTTCGCGGCGGCGTCGCTGATGGCCTGGCACACCTTGTCGCAAGTAGCGGTGGCGGATTCGAACACTGGCGCGATCTGGACGGCGGCGGCTCTGACGATAGTGGATATAGTCAAAACAAAATCTCCTGCTGCGAGTCAAAAAAAGCCCGAACCTAGGTTCGGGCGAGCACAGATGGCTGGAGGATTTACAGCGTCCAAGTATCCATAATGAAAGCGTTGTCGCGCTGATGGATCAGCACAATATCTAACACGTCTAATGGGCTGATCGGCCTAATACCCGGCAACAAGCTGGGTTCGCCATGGCCGTACAAGGCTTGCAAGGCAAAGCGGCAGGCATAGACTTTGCCGCCTTCTTCGATGAATTTGGCAATTTGATTGGCGTAGTTTTGATGACCGGGGAAAGATTCGTCGCCCAAACGCGGAAAGCCGCGTTGCAGACCTAAAGTGACACCCGGACCATACAGCAGAATGGAGGTTTCGAAGCCTTTGCGTTGTAAACGGGTAGCTTGCAGCAGATTGACGAAACCGATCGACCCTTCGAAGGCGACGGTGTGAAATTTGACCAAGGCTTTCTGGCCTGGCTCTGCTTTGACATCTTCAAATACTTTTTCTTCGAAATCGACAAAACAATCGCCTTTTTGATGGGCCGGTAAGGTGACTGCGGGCATGGAGTTCTCCTGGATGTTAGTAAAAAATGCCCTGCATCGACGGGATGGATACAGGGAAGTATTTCTGGCCGCCAGCGTTGCGTGGTCGACGGTGAATACTTTACTAACCCAGGAAAAAGCCAAACAGATTCAGTTTGTGGCCTAATTTTTAAGTACAGATTGAGCTAAAAGCAATCTGTATGGCTTGAAAAAGCGCATAACTGTTATGGTTACATTTCACCAAATCATTAAATTTGCCGAGCGAGCAAATCAACTCAGATCATATGAGGTTTTGGCATGTGTAATTACTTGAGTAAATTTGCCCTCGAAACTTAGGGCAGATCTGGTTGGACGTTTCATAGAAATTCCTTCAGCGCTATCCATCGCTATTAACCCGACCCTATTTATCAAGGGTATTCCGTTCGGGCTGAGCTCGCCGAAGCCCAGGCTGGTGGCCCTTCGGTAAACTCAGTACCCTGGCAAAAGGCGAACAGCATTTAATGGCCGGGTTGATAATAACCGCCATTCGCGACCAGCGTAATCCTGCTTGAGTTGATGACGGTTCGACGAACGGGATCTGCAAGGGATAGTTGACTGGAATGCAGGACTGGTTTTTAGATCACAAACACAGGGTCGTCGTGTCTACTTGGGAATTTCACCAGGGTCGGTGGCGCGAAGCATGTCAATTTGGTGTTCCGCGCAAGTATCAGTTGGGTGCCGGCTGAAGCTCCGGATTGCCGGTTCTCGTCGCAGTAAACTCAACAGGCACATGCGCCGAATAACCGCCTTCAGTTTGCATCACAAATTTAATTTCATCGCCGGCCATTTTGCCTTGATAACGATGGATAGCCTCTTGTATGGGGCCTGATCCCAGCGATTCCGGAGTTTTGGTGATAAAGCGCAAGGTATCACCCGTGATTTCGCCTTCCAATATGCCGTTTTGGCTGCCGGTAAATGTAGCGCTGCCATATAGCTGCGTATCGCTACCGGCGAAATTAAAATTCTCTTGATAATTGGCGTTGGGCCAGTCATAAATGACCTGGGCTTGCCATACGCCGTTGATCGCCGGCCTCTGCTCCGCGCCGCTCAACAAATCCATCAGATTCCGGGTGGCATTGGTAAACGTCGAAAGGCCTATAACCAGGGTGCTGACGGCTATCAATAAGGACAACACCGGGTTGTTTTTGATTCGGGTATTGATTTTATCCAGGCGGGTTCTTGAGTCGTTCATGGTTTTAGTATCCGCAGCATTTGGCGTTTCGGTAGAAGGGGAATACTCAGCGAGGCTACGCTAGTCGTCACAGAATAAGCGTTTTGGCTGAAGTTTTCTAACCGTTAATGATTAAGCCGATCATGCTGCGATAGTACTCATCCCAAATGGTTGGGCTCCCGCTTGCTCGGAAGCGTCGGTAGTCTTGGGTTGGCTTAAGGAGTAGACAGCTTTCGCTTCACGCGCTGCCAGCCGATCACGATGCCGCTTACGCTAATCAACAGGCCGCCGACACTAAACACTATCAATAAAATATCCCAGATTGGCCGATGATTCAGTAACGGTAGCCAGTCCCAGCTGTGCAAGAAGGCAAATAGCCAGCGGCTGACACGTCTACCATCATCGAGTTTGCTGAAGTTGCCGGTGTACGGATCGAGATGCAGCCACGTACTGTCGGGGTCGGTGAATTCCAGACGTAGGATCGGCAAGCGTTTTTCGATGTGCCCGGTCATGGTATGCGCGGCGCGGCTGTAGTAATAAAAGTCGTATTCGCTTTACACGCTTTGCCTAGCGACTTTACTTCGATCCATTAGCCGTTCCGCCGCAGTTTGCAGTTCCGGCCAGCCGAATTTCTCGAATACCCGACCATTAGCCTGCGCCGCCTGAATGCGGCTGCGGCCCAGGCCGTCAAAGGCGATGTAATAGCCCTGACCGTTCAGTAAGCGCCACTCGATTTCCCGTGCTTGAAAGCCAGCCTCATGGAAGCGCGCCAAGGCCTCCGGCACGGATAATGGGAAGTAGTGCGGGGCAATTTCTCCGCCCATGTAGGCGTGGAGATTGGGTTTGGCGGCGGTGGAGTCGAATATCTTCCACGGATTCATGGAAAATAAGCCGCTCAATATCCAGGTGAAAGCGATTACACCGAATCCAAGACCCAACAAATGATGCCACCGCATCCAGACGTTGCGGTATGGGGTTTTCGTGCCGTGCTTGTACCGGCCTTTAAACCGCCAGCGCAGTAGGCCAACCGCGATGCCGAACAGGCTCAATATCGAACCGGCCAGCGCGGTGTAAATGATGATGTCGGCAGCGTAATTATCCAGTGCGCCGCCGCGAAACGGGTACAGCCAATGGATCCAGGCGCCCAGCCAGTTCCAGATGCGTTCGCTGCGATTGGCGTCGCGCACCACTTCGCCGGTAGTGTTGGAAATATAAAGCAGTGTGGCTGGCTCGTCGTCCATTTGCACGCAGTGCAGCGGGCGATGTTCGTCCAGTGCTTTCGAATGCGTCCAGGCGTCTTCATTGATACTGTCCAGATAATGGCCGTTGACGGTCGGCAGAAAACTGCCGGCTGATGCCAGCGCCTGGGCCGGCGTGACGTGATCGATACGGTTCCCGGTTTCGGCATCGACGGCAATTTGCTTTTTGCCGTAAGCAAACACATAACGCGGTACGCCGGCCACGCTGGTCAAGCGCACGCTATCCGGGCTTTTGGCGTGGCCGGTAGCGGCCAGTGCTTGCGCCAGGCTGATATGGCAGCGCTCCGCGGCCAAGCCCGGCAAGCCGCTCAGCCTTTCTTGCGGCGTTAGTTTGGGGTAGCCGATATACATCATCACTACCCCGGACACGAACCACATCGCCATAAACAGGCATAGCACTATACCGAGCCAGCGATGGCTCAGGTATAGATAGCGCTTGAACCTGGTGAGCATTAAAAGTCTACTTTCAATTCCATCATGAAGGTACGCGGTGCAGCGACAAAGAATAACGGCGCATTACCGCCGCTACCCCATTCGACGTATTGCTCGTCGGACAGGTTTTTAACCCGCGCGGTGACGGTGGCTTTTGGGTTAAATTTCCACGACAGTTGGGTATCGAATACCGCATAGGCCGGGGCTTTGATCAGGTTGGCGGTATCGACGAAGCGGTCGCCGACGTAACGCGATCCAAAATTCCATTGCCAATCGGCATCGAAATCCCAGGTTAGCCACGCGTTGGCCACCCATTTGGCGACATTGGCCGGCCGATTGCCTTTTCTTGACACCGTGCTGGTACCGACGGTTTCCAGGAACTTGTCGTACTGGGCATCGACATAGGCCATGTTGCCTTGTACGCTCCATTGATCGTTGAGTTGTACGCCGACATTGGCCTCCACACCGCCAGAGGACTGTGCACCTATTGGTAACTGCCGATTTCGGTCCGTCGGATCGGTTATTGATAGGTTTTTGCGTTCGATGTAGTAGCCCGCCAGCGTCGCCGAGCCTTTGCCGTCCCAAAAGTCGAATTTAGTACCCACCTCCGCTTGCCGGCCCGTGGTGAGGTCGAAGTCTTGCAGCGCGGCGAAAGTGCCGGTGGTCAATATGCCGGATGGCGGATCGGCCGCGGTGCTGTATTGCGCGTAGACGTTAAAGGTGGAGGTGATGTCGTACATCAGTGCTGCGCGCCAGGTCACAGCGGTCCAGCGGCGGCCGAAAGCTGCGGGGTTGGTGGCAGTTGGTGCAACAAAGGACGTGCGCAGATTCTTTGAATCCAAGCGTATGTCGTCCACCCGCACGCCGGTGATCAAATTCAGATCGGGCACCAGGGTCAGGCGGTTTTCGGCATAGCCGGCGACGGTATAAAGTTCGTTGCGGGCGTTGGAGATTGGTCCAGTGGCCAGAGGGTTGTCGTAATAAGTGCCGGTGCTGAAATTGTACGGGTTAACGATACTGACGGTGCCTGCCGAGCTTTCCATGCTGGGTGCGCGGGTTTGCTTATTGTAGGCAATGTCGACCCCGGCCGAGATTTTCGAAGGCAGGCTGAACCAATTGCTGCTATGCACGATTTCGAATCGGTTGCCGACCAGAGCCTGATCGTGATTTACCGCAAACGATTTATTACGGGTAATCAGGGTATTCGTGCTGTTCCAGTCGTAACCTTCTACGTTTAAGTACTGGCGATCTGCTTTGTAGTAATAAAAGGTGTTTTTCAATTGGGTGTTATCGGACAGTTGATAATCAACTACGTCGCGTAACCAAAACACTTGCTGATCGAATACCGAACCCGTGGCGTTATAGTTTTTATAGCGGGTGCCGGGGTCTATTTGCCCTTCGTTAGGGCCTAAACCCTCGGTGCCCCAAGGGACGATTCTACCGTTGACCACCGGATTAAGTACCGGCGTACCCCAGTAAGAGTCACGATCTTCCATCTGGTGCTCAAAGGCGATGGTATGCGACAGCTTGGAAGTGATGTCGCTCAATAAGGAAAACGACATCACCCCGGAATCGGCTTCCGTGTTGTCAATATAGCCCTCGGACCCCAAATAGCTGATGTCGGCTTGCAGCCAGTTATCCGTGTTGCCTAGCTGGCCGTTGAAACCATAGGACGCTCTGCGGTTTAAATATTCGCCCAGCGAGACCAAGCCGTGGTGTTCATCCGGGCCGCGATGCGCGATTTTACTGACATAGTTGACCGAGCCGCCTACTGCGCCTTGACCGTATAAGAATGTAGACGGTCCGCCCAACACCTCAACCCTATCAGTGATCCAGCTGTCGATGGGACGGGCGGCCACGACATCATATTGCACGGTGATACCGTTGAACAACTGGGTGATTTGTGCGCCGGTAAAGCCGCGCATCGATACAGAACCGGCCGAGCCGGGTTGCGACGATACGAGTATGCCGGGAGCTTTTTCCAAGGCTTCCTGCGTAGTCTGCGCGCCGCGTTTTTCGAATGTCGCCCGATCGATGATGGTGATTGAAGCCGGCGTCTCGCGAGGCGTCAGGCCCAAGCGGCTGCCGGTGGCGGCTTCGGTATCCAGTTGCGGTTTTTGGTTGGGTGGATTAAATGGGGCCGTTCCAGCGACGGTGACCGTATCCAGCGTAGTGGCAGTGTCGCTGGTTTGGCTTTGGTTGGCGGTTCTGGCGATTTTGGTTTTGCTGGTTGTCTCGCTGTTTTTTAGATCCTCGGTCGGCGATGGCTCGGCGGCGTTAGCGATGCCTTGCAGCGAAAAAAGCAAGGCAGCGACGCCTGCTAGTTGGCCGGTTTGGGCAACTGGAAAATCCTGTAACTTGGTTTTTTTCATTGTTTTTTAGTCAGGTATTTAGAAGTTATAAGGCTTTTCGGAGACAGCAAGTAGTGTGCCGAGATCTGAAGACCCAGAGTGGCGGGGAATACGGTAGATCAAGTGTTAATTTTTTAATTAATCTGTGTTAATTAAATAGGTCGGTTTGCGGTATATGGCTTTGTTTGCAGGCTTGGCGTTGATGCAGACGGCAAGTATCAGGACGCGGCTTGGCCGATATTGGATTTAAAGCCTGCCGGCCGGCAATGCTAAAATGTCGCATAGGCCGGCGCTGCGGGAAAACGCCAATATCGATAATTTAGCTAAACAATGGATTCAAGTATGTCGGGATTTTTTTCCAAACAACATAGCGTCGCGCAGCCCGGCTATAGCCGGTGGCTGGTGCCGCCGGCGGCATTGTCCGTGCATCTTTGCATCGGCCAAGCCTACGCATTCAGTGTGTTTAATGATCCGTTGACGCGAGTGATAGGTGTCGCTAGTTCCGCGCCGGAGGATTGGAAGCTGACGACGCTGGGCTGGATCTTCAGTCTGGCGATTGTGTTTTTAGGTTTATCGGCGGCGTTCGGCGGCAAATGGCTGGAAAAAGTCGGGCCACGCTTAACGATGGTCGTCGCGGCCTGTTGTTTTGGCGGCGGTTTTTTGATCTCTGCGCTGGGCGTGCACCTGCACGAAATCTGGCTGATTTATCTCGGTTACGGGGTAATCGGCGGGATTGGCCTAGGCCTGGGTTATGTGTCGCCGGTATCGACTTTGATCAAATGGTTTCCGGATCGGCGCGGTATGGCAACCGGCATGGCCATCATGGGTTTCGGCGGCGGCGCGATGATAGGCGCGCCCTTGTCGGTGCTGCTGATGGACCAGTTCAAATCGGCCGAATCGGTCGGGGTAGTGCAAACATTTTTGGTGATGGGCGGCCTGTATTTTTGTTCGATGCTGATAGGCGCATTGACCATCCGCATCCCGCCGCCCAATTGGCAACCGGAAGGCTGGACACCGCCGTTGGTGCAAAACAAAATGATCACCGACAAGCATGTGCATATCGACCAAGCCCTGAAAACCCCGCAGTTTTATTTGTTGTGGCTGGTGTTGTGTCTGAACGTGACAGCCGGCATCGGTGTGTTGGGTCAAGCCTCGGTGATGATACAAGAGATGTTTAAAGGCTCGGTAACGCCTGCTTCGGCGGCCGGTTTCGTCGGTTTGCTGAGCCTGTTTAATATGGGTGGGCGGTTTTTCTGGTCGTCGGCTTCGGATTTTCTCGGCCGTAAAAATACTTACTTTATTTTCTTCGCAGTGGGCGCAGGTCTATACGCTACGATACCTACCATGGGTATGACCGGCAATATGGCGCTGTTCGTGCTCTTGTACGCTTTGATCATGAGCATGTACGGCGGCGGTTTTTCCACAATTCCGGCTTATCTGGCGGATATTTTCGGCACCCGTTTCGTTGGCGGCATACACGGCCGCTTGCTGACGGCCTGGTCCACTGCCGGGGTGTTGGGACCGGTGTTGGTCAATTACATCCGCGAATATCAAATAAACCAGGGCGTAGCAAAGGCCGATGCCTACAACGTCACCATGTACATCATGGCCGGATTATTGGTGGTGGGTTTTATTGCCAATCTGTCGATACGGCCGGTACACGAGAAACATCACATGAAACACGGCGATTTCGACGAGCTGGATGGTATTTATCCGGCTGACGAAGCGGAACATTAAACACTGACAGGGCTATCCATGAATAACTCAGAAACCAGTAAATCTTCCAGCCCCTGGCTGTTGGCGGTATTTTGGCTTTATGTGCTGATTCCACTTAGTTGGGGGGTGTGGTCTACGTTGAAAAAGGCCTTGGCTTTGTTCGGCTGAGGTTTAATCCGGTTGTTTGGCGATAAATTCGTAGGCACCCACATCAAGCGGCCCTCGTTGCCAGCGTTTTTCGCTGGTGTGCGGGTGACGGTAGACAAATTGCGGATTAAGCGGAAACCCGTTGGCGGCAAATCCGAGCGTGATGCCCTGATCGATTGCCGGGGCGTCTGACTTCAGGCGGTAATCGTAATTAGCCGGATCGCTTAACACATTGGCCGCAGCCCTTAGGTCGTGGTTTTCCAGGTTTGGGCCAACAACTTCGGTGGCTTCGCCTATCAACAGATTGTTGATTAACATCGCTGTCGCAATGCTGTGATTATTTAGAAACGAGCCGCCGGGGTGATCGTTGACGAAGGTGTTGTTCACCAGATAAAGCTGTTGTTTCGGCTGGGTTTGGTTGTGTTCGGCGGCAAACGCCAGCATTGCGGCATTTTCGGTGTTTGCACCCTGATGAAACAGATTCCCAATCAGATAGCCGGCGCCGCCATCGGGTAAGTCCACCAGATAACTGGAGCCGTTACGTTCGTCGGTGATGCGATTGTAAAGAATATAGTTTTCCCTGGCCCGCGATTTGACGTTATGGCCGGTGCTGGCATCGTGGACATAAGAATTTTGCAGGGTAAAACGGCGGATATTGCCGATGTAGATGTTATGGCCCAGTTTGCCGTAGCGCGGATAATCGACGGTATTGTCGTTAAACTCCGAGTTTTCGATCACGATGTCGCTGTCAGGGTTAACGCCGGTCAAGATGCCCATCTGGTTGTGATGGAAATGGCAGTTCCTCAGGGTCAGATTGGTACCTTCGAAGCGGATGCCGGCGCCGTTCAGAGCCGGCGCGGTTGCACCCGAAAGTTCGATATTCTCAACGACAACGTCGTTGCCTTTTAGCACCCAAATCGCTTTGTCTTCCGCAGAATTGCCGAGCGCTTCCAGATGGGCGCCGCCTGCCAGTCCGCGTATGGTCAGCCGCTGCTGCGGCCAGCTGGCGATATCGCCCCGATAAAGCCCGGCATCGATACTGACTACATCGCCGTCTTTGGCCAGTCTCGCAGCGGCACTAGGCAGTTTAAGCGCGCGCTGCGGGCCGACTTGCCATTCGGTGCTGTGCGCCGGGAAAGCCAGCAGCAAACAAACAACACTTGTCAAACACCCCGAAAATATCAAGCGATGCATCCCGGCTCCTGGTGTGGACACCTGTAAAATTCGTTAATCCTGAGCGGTATATTCTGTCCGGTCGAGCAGCCCCTTACAAATGCGTCGGACTGAACTTGCAATATTTAAAGTAATACTTGACCCAGATGAGAGTATTATCCTGCTATCAGGCATATTTGCCAGACCTACGACTTGATTATAAGAATAGCTAGACGCTACAGGAGGACACATGGCTTCACTTGATATGCAAGGGGCTTACGATTTGAGCAATGCCAAAATCAACGAACTAATCACCGAAAGCGCCGAGGGCAATTATGCCTTGGGCATTATCAATCAAAAAACCAATAAGTTTGTCGTCAAATACGTGGGCCGTTCGGAAACCGACCTAAACGCCCGCTTGAAACAACACGTGGGCAGATATCCCAAATTTAAGTTTAGCTATGCCGCATCGCCCAAGGCCGCGTTCGAAAAAGTCTGCCAAAATTATCATGATTTCGGCGGCTCGAAAAAACTGCTGAATCATGTGCACCCGACGCGGCCAGCGGACGTCGATTGGAAATGCCCTTGCTGCAACGCGTTCGATTGAGTTTTTGAGCCGAGTATTTTCAAACCGCGGCTAATAGGTTGCGGAGTGATTGAAAAAGGCAAAACAGGCTTTTAAACTCTGTGCGGACTCCGGTGACATGAATTCGTTGAATTTGACGCCGTAGTGGTGTTCGCCATCCACGGGTTTGTGCCAGAC